>JAEEGI010000749.1_pt1 | contig 88253 bp, 68 predicted proteins | sample 8958751 | NCBI WGS metagenome assembly JAEEGI01 (sample SAMN16246545, study PRJNA631951) | gut metagenome | biome: gut microbiome; feature: rumen; material: KS-attached | host: Bos | place: Iran: Karaj | collected 2018-10 | reverse complement strand
TCGGCCTCATCACCCTGATGGGTATGATCATGCGTAACGAGATCCTAATCTTTGAGCATGCCATCGATCTGATTAAAAAGCATGTGGCGGAACACGGCAACTGGACGGTGGACCGCGAGGCATACAACGCAGCCGTAAAGCAGGCTGCCTATGATGCTGGCAAACGCCGTATGGTACCTATCTTCCTCACGACAGCCACAACGGCTGTAGGTGTAGTGCCGATGATCATTGCACAGAGTTCATTCTGGATGCCCGTTGGTGTCACCATCTTCGCTGGCGGCATCGGCTCTCTGATCATGGTGGTCACCATGCTGCCCGTCATTTATTGGAAAGTTTCGACTAAATGAATATGAAGAAGTTATTTGTAATCATAGTTTGTTTGGTTTGTTGCTGTGCAACTGCAACATCACAACAACGTTATTCTTTGAAGCAGATCAAGGATTCTGCCCTCCACATCAATATGGCCATCCGCAGTGCCAAATACAATATTGAAGCCGCCCAGCAACAACGCAAGGAGGCCTTCACAAAGTTCTTCCCCAACGTCAGCGGTACAGGTCTTTGGTTCAATGCCAACAAAGGCATGGCGCAGACGACAATCAATCCCTCTGAGGTGATTCCTGCCGAATTAGGAATGGCTCTCGCACAGTCGTTTCCTCCTGAAGCGCTTGCAGCTCTGGCTAATCCCATCAGCGTATCGATGATGAAAAACGGCACAATCGCTGGAGTACAAGCCGTACAACCTGTTTTTGCAGGTGGTCAGATCATCAACGGCAATAAACTTGCGAAGGTAGGTGAAGATGTCAGTAAGTTGCAGTTACAACTCTCAGAAAACGAAGTCGAGAAAACGGCAGAGCAATATTTCTGGCAACTGGCTTCACTGCAGGAAAAGATGAAGACCATCGATGCGGCCGACACGCTCCTGCGCGATATCTATAAAGATGTGGATGTGGCTATCCGTGCTGGTGTGGCCTTGCGTAACGACCTGCTCAGAGTACAACTGCGCCAGAACGAGATTGCCAGTCAAAGACTCAAACTCCAGAATGGGCTATCGCTGGTTCGTCTGCTGCTCTCGCAATACTGCGGTTTACGAGACACCTCGTTTGTCATCACCTATCAAACCGATATGACACAATCCCCCACCCCTCAAGGGGCAGAGTCTGTATCACTAACTCCCGAATATCAACTGCTCAGCAAACAGGTAGAGGCAACGGCTCTTCAAAAGAAAATAGCTGTTGGAGAGAATCTGCCCTCTGTCGCCGTTGGAGCAGGCTATAACTACCATAACCTCTTGGAAAACGACCATACCTTCGGCATGCTCTTCGCTACCGTCAGTGTGCCTATTTCTGATTGGTGGGGAGGCTCGTATGCTATCAAACGTAAGAAGATCGAACATCAGAAGGCCCAAGAACAACTCGCCGACAATACGCAATTGCTGCAAATACGGATACAGAACGCCTGGAACGGTGTCGAAGAGTCGTATCAGCAACTTCTACTCGCCCAGCGCAGCATCGAACAGGCTGAGGAGAATCTTCGTCTGAACCGCAATTTCTATCAGGCAGGTACGACGAAGATGAGTGATCTACTAGAAGCCCAGATGCTCTACCAACAAGCATGCGACAAACGTACTGATGCCTTCGCCGACTATCAGAACAAATTACTCGAATACCATCAGTCGATAGGTCATTAGCCCATTACCTGACGACGATCTTCTGGGTGGCTGATCCTTGGCGAATGATATAGATACCTGGGGATAGGGATTCTATGCTGTTGCCACAAGGTTGGCCGGAAAGTGAGAAGACCTGATAGGGTTGGGTCTTGTCAAGGGGTAACTCACTGATTGCATTTGGCTTATAGGTATAGCCAAGTTTCTTATCCATCCAGGCAAAACGTTCCTTCATGTAGGTTCTCAGCACTTCCACCTCAGCTTGGAAACTACCCTTGGTAGGTGGATTCTGATGAACACGCTGATTCAGAATCGGCCAGCGCAGAAAATTCAGATGTTGTGACTGCTGGAGATCAGCCTCCCAACGGTCAATATAGGCAATCATATTTTCCTCTGTGAGTCCTGACTGGCGGGCCTCATCCCAGATAGCCAACATCTGTCGCTTGGCAGCAGCATCCTTGACAACGATATTATCGACGAAGGTCCTCATTTGTCCAGCGCAACTGCCACCATCACGATAGAGATAGTCCCGATGGCCGTTGACAGGATAGATGCGCTGGTCGTTATTGAAAGCCAGATCGAAATCCCAGACAGGTCCCACATGCATCAGATCTTCATCGCGTTGCTTGTACATGAACACGCTCCAATAGGTATCGGTATTACCTGACAACTCACCTACTAGGAAATGACGGAGGAAACTGTTCAGATCGAGATAGGTGGACCACTGGTTCTCCATCTTATTAAAGAAATTACTGATGTATTGCTTCTGCCTAGCCGTAATTTCATCTTCGTCAGGCGACTTGATGGTAACGGGATTGCCTTTATTCGAGTTAAACCAAGATTTCTCCTGCCAGGCATAGGCATCGACTTCGATCAAATAACCACCCGTCAAGGCAACGCCCTGATTGTCTTCAGGTGTCATCTCCGTGATATTCACACGGTTCTTATTGATTGTCACCTGGTCGCACAATTGATAACAACCTTTGTATTCGCCATTGAGCAACACGTCGACAGCTGTACCATAGGGCGTATAGTCCATACCGAGTCGTCTGCTGAGTTCGAAGGCCAACAGGTTGCGCATCAGCGTCTTGTCACCGTAGTTATTGATCAACGTCCATTTCTTCGCCTTAGCAGGGGCATCAAGCACGTTCTGTTTGGTATCGAACTTGATTCTCCAAGGTTTCTTGGGGAAGTCGCGTGAGGCATTGCCTCGTTCTCTTGTCGTACCAGGCTCAGACAACAGTTTGCTGCCATTATCAGAGATGATAGTCAGCTGAGAGGCAATCTGGTGTTCCTTGTCATAAGGGATCTCGCCGTTCAGTGTGTGGATACTAACGGTGGGCAGGTTCGTCACCTGATAGAGGTGACTGTTGTCGCCTGCGCCAGGATGGCCGTAAAACTCCAGTTCTGCGATATTACAACGAGCATCAGAGGGTCCGACATAACGCACATAGCGGAAACCCTTTGAACACTGGATATCGGCATATGACATCGTACCGATCTTACCATTTTCAGGAATGACATACAATGGCAGGGCATCCATAAAATCCTCGCGGTTAGCACCTTCGAAGACACCCAACAACACACGTTGCTCTCCTAATCCGTCGTTACGAGGCGACCAGCCCACACGGGTGATCACATATGGTTCTCCCAAGTCGAGACCCGTCCACGTGTAACTCCGTTCCCAGGAGGCGAAGAAGGTGTTCAGATCACCATCGAAAGCATTCTCACGCGTATTGATGGTTGTGGTCTTGGCATTATTCTGATAATTCACGGATTCGGTGGTACCAATAACTGTACCTTTCAGCAGATTATCCGCAAAAGCGGGTGTCAACAATGACACCATTAATATCTGCGCGCAAAGTCGTTTCTTAATCATTTGTTTCACCCTCAATAAACATAGATTCGTCCATCTCGGCCAATGATTTCTTTTTCTTGTTCTCTCTGGCACCAGCCTTGATCAGGTTCCTGGCAGCAGTGATGATACTAGGACCTCCGTCGCCTGTAGTGATCTTCAGTTTCTTCATCTTCTTGACAGTGTCGTTCATGCTCGACTCCACTTCCATGAAGCGCAAGCCAAAGTCCTGAACACGGTCGATCACCGTATTGGCAGCATCCATCATCGTCTGCTGGTTCTTCAACTGTCGCACCTGAGTCCACATCATCTCCAACACACGAAGATTCATATACATGGTCTGGGGACCGAGGATCATCACACCTTCATCGTAAGCCTCACGCCAGAGAGTGGCATCGTTCAACAAGGCCAGATTCAACGCTCCCTCAATGGGTACGTACATAATGGCAAAGTTCAAACGGTTGTAGCCCTCAGGCAGATATTTGGTATATTCTTTCTTGGCCAGACGACGAACCTGAGCCCTAACGCTATCAATATGAGCCCTCAGGTAACCGCTCTTCTCAGGCGTGCCGTCTTCGGCATTCATATAACGCTCGTAGTCCGTCAACGACATCTTGGAATCAACCACCACGTGACGGTTATTGGGGAAGTGCAAAATAAAATCAGGCACGAGTCCCTTACCATCGTCACCCTTAGCTCCCTTGCCGACCTTGTCTTTCAGGGTTTCCTGGGTATCAAACTGCTCACCTTCCTTCAGTTCAAGGTCTTCGAGCAACTGTTTGAGCTTCAGCTCACCGAAGTTACCCTGTATCTTTACCTCACCCGTCAAAGCACGTGTCAGACGATCAGCCGTTTCGCCAATCTCTGCACTCTTCTGCATGTTAATCTTAATGGTCTCATCCAGACGAGTGAGGGCTTCCGTCTGCTGTTGCTTAGTCTTGTCGAGTGCCTCCTGCATGTCCTTCAGGCTCTTCTGCAAGGGGTCGATGATCTTCGAGACCTGTTCCTTATTCTCTTCGCCGAGTTCCTCCTGACGTTGTTTGAGAACCTTCTCTGAAGTGGTCTGCATCTGTTCCTTGATGAGTTCGAGCTGACTCTTCATCTGCTGCTCGTTCATCTCCTTCAAAGCAGCAATCTGTACGTCGAAAGCTGCCTTCTTTTCGTTCAATTGTTCTTCGTAGGAGGCCTTCTGTGCTTCCAACTGTCTTACAAGGTTCTCTACGTTCGTCTTCTGGACGTCACGCTCAGCCGTCAATTTTATGACGTTATCAATCAAGCCCTTCTTACCACGGTTGCCGACAAAATAGCCGAGAACCGTCATTACAAGGATGGCCATGATGGTTATAATCAGGTATATTTCCATAATTCTATATTTACAAGTGGCAAAGGTAAGAAATAAAAATGAGAAAATGCTTCATTTTTTTATTTTTTTATTACCTTTGTGGCCAAATGAAGAAAGTCAAGAACAGCGAGTTGCTGCTCTCCTATATTCGAGAGGGGAAAATGATGACACAGAGTGAAAAACTCTGGCTCATCGTCAGTTTGAGTATTCCCTCGATCTTAGCTCAGATATCAGCCACGGTGATGTTTTTCATTGACGCCTCAATGGTGGGACACTTAGGAGCCAAGGCCTCAGCCGCCATCGGACTGGTAGAGACGACGGGATGGCTGATGGGTGGTCTGGCCTCAGCTGCGAATATGGGATTCTCCGTTCAGGTGGCTCACTTCATTGGTGCCAACGACTTCGAGGCGGCACGAAGGGTTCTGCGCCAGTCGATGGTCTGTTGCTTGGTATGGGCTATCATGACATCATTGATATCAGTGATTATCGCACCTTTCCTCCCCTATTGGATGGGTGGCAGTGAGGAAATTGCCCACGATGCCTCTATCTACTTTGCCATCTTCGGTCTGGCGGGTATCTTCTTCCAAGCAGAAGGCTTGGCAGGTTCGATGCTGAAGTGTTCGGGCAACATGAAGATTCCCTCGATGCTGAATATTGGTATGTGTGTGATGGATGTTATTTTCAACTACATCTTTATCTATATCCTTGATCTGGGCGTGATGGGAGCGGCCATAGGAACAGGTGTCGCTATGCTGATCACAGCAGGACTGATGCTATATTTCCTGCTCGTCAAATCGAAGATGCTCTCACTCGTAGGACGTCCTGGATCGTTCAAACCCAAATCGGATACTATTAGCACTGCCTTTAAGATAGGTGCACCAATGGGGCTTCAACATCTGCTGATGGGAGGGGCGTATGTGGTAAGTACGATGATTGTTGCTCCTTTGGGAACCATCGCTATCGCTGCCCATTCTTTGGCCATCACTGTAGAGAGTCTCTGCTATATGCCCGGCTACGGAATTGCTGAAGCTGCTACAACACTGGTGGGACAAGGCATTGGAGCTGGCCAGAAGATACTGACACGTTCGTTTGCAAGGATGTCCGTGGGTCTGGGTATCGCTGTGATGACGGTGATGGGTGTACTGATGTGGACCTTCGCACCAGAACTGATGTCACTGATGTCACCAGTGGAGGAAGTGATAGCACAAGGCACTCAAGTGTTGCGTATCGAGGCCTGGGCAGAGCCGATGTTTGCAGCCGCCATCGTTGCTAACGGTGTGTTCATCGGTGCTGGCGACACGATTATCCCTGCCATTATGAGTCTTGTTTCTATGTGGGCCGTACGTCTGACACTCGCTGCCTCCCTCGCGCCGAAGTATGGTCTGAAAGGTGTGTGGATGGCAATGGCCACCGAACTCACCTTCCGTGGAAGCATCTTCCTCGTTCGTCTTTTCAAAGGCAACTGGTCTGAGAAGTTAAGGGTTACCAACAAAAAATAACCGCTCTCGAATCATCAACGACTCAGGAGCGGCACCAACAATCTATGAATAACTAAAAACCTTTTTTCGAAACAAACAACTTCGTCTCACGACGGTGTTGTGTTATCCTTTCTAACAAATCTTTATTACCACTGTAATACCTATTAAATCAACTTAAAACCAAAACTAATTACTAACTATTAACTACTAACTAACTCTAACTAACAATGAAACGAATCTTTTATTACCTTAACTAATTATTCTATTGAAGATTATCTTTTTGTCTTTTGACGATGCAAAGGTACGGCGTTTTTTGCAATCCGCAATGGATTACACCTTGTTTTTGCATAAAAAACGCATTTCTTTTGATGTAAATCAACTCATTGTGTGCGAACACACCGCTTTTGTGTGCGAAAACGGGATTTTTTAACGTCTAAAACTACAACTGATTCATAAACGACAGGTTCCGCGCTTTTTTGATGACAGTGTCGGCTAGTGGAGCATTGGTTTTCTGTTCGCCGTAGATGGTATCGTAGACGGCCTTAATGGCAGAACGTCCTCCACCGTCTTTCAAAACATACACAAAGCAAAGGTTCTGAACACCGACATATTCCGAAAGGATATCAAGGTCGGTCACTGCCAGACCTGTCAGGGCCAATTGGTAGGCATCCTCCTCATTCTCCCGGACGAAGGTATCAACATCGCCCAACGTCTTGAAACCGAAGCCCTCAAACACCTCACAAAAAGGCAATAACGAAACAGAAACAATCTCAGCCTGATTGACGGCCGCAATACGATGGTTCAGACGATCGAAGGGACGTGTCTTGAGATAGTCACTGAAAGTATTATTATTCAAAGGAACTTTGTCAAGACGACCCGAATCCACCAAATTCTGTAAATCTCGCGTGTATCTGCTCATCGTTGTACGGAGACGACTGAATTCATCATCGGCTAGTTCCAACATACCTGCCAGACGACTGAACTGACGTTGAAACTCTGGCGGCAGTTTCACAGAGCCTTTATAACCGATGTCATGTTCCATAGCCGACCACGCATGTTGCAAAACCGTACGTATCTGCACCTCAAAGGCAATATTGCTCAGTTCACCCTCATACAGGCGACAGATATAATGGAGTGAACTATAGCCGAAGCTGGTGAGGTCGTGCCTCTTGCGCTTATCAACAGAGTTTTTCCAATCAACACGGAACAGTTCCTTGACAATGGCCGCCACCCTATCAACATCATCTGTGAAAAACGTCACCACACGAACACCCAACAAGTCGGTCACGTCATTAATATCCTTGTACTTCTGTCCTTTTCGTTCCAATTTCCCGATAAACGACTGCTCTGTTTTGATACGATGCTCCACCGTATTAAGACTGATACTCATGCGCGACAAAGTGGTCGTCAACTTATCCACCACCTGCTGCTCCAGTTCTTTCAACCGAGGCAATAGCTCATGGAATTGTTCCAACAACAACTCACTATGCAGATCCAAATGATTATCCATAGATGCTTTTTGTGTTCTTTTATATAATGATATCTATCTTATTAGTCAGTTCCACAAATTCCGGAATAGAGAGTTGCTCAGGCCTGCGCGTCATCATCGGGTCGTCAAAGAAACCTACAGGAACAGGGTGTGCTGCATCAAACAACTGCCGAAGAGAGACACGGAGCATTTTACGACGCTGGTTAAAGGTGGTCTTGACGACACGACGGAACAATTGTTCATCGCAACCAAGGTCGGTGACCGTGTTACGTGTCATACGGATGACGGCACTCTGCACCTTGGGAGGCGGATTGAAAACGGAGGGTTCGACGGTGAAGAGATACTCAACGTTATACCAAGCCTGAATCAAGACGGAAAGAATACCATACTGTTTATTTCCTGGCTGCGACGCCATTCGGACAGCTACCTCATGCTGAATCATACCTGTACAACAAGGTATCAGGTCTTTGTTTTCAAGCATCTTGAAAAAGATCTGCGAGGAGATATCGTAGGGATAATTGCCTGTCAGAACGAATTGCTGTCCATCAAACACCTCTTGAAGATCCATACGGAGGAAATCGCCACCTATTATATTATTATTAAGACGGGGAAAATTCTCTCGGAGATAAGCCACACTCTCACGGTCTATCTCCACGACCTTCAACGGACGGGGTTTCTCCACAAGATATTGTGTCATTACACCCATCCCCGGACCCACCTCGAGTACAGGCAGCTCCGCATAGGGTTCATCCACCGTATCAGCAATTCGTTTGGCGATACTCAGGTCGGTCAGAAAATGCTGACCAAGATTCTTTTTTGGTCTTACTTGCTTCATTTGGGTGCAAAGATAATAAAAATATTGTAAAATTATGAATTATGAATTATGAATTATGAATTATTTATGTACCTTTGCACCAATGGAACAGAAAAGCATACTCGGAAACATCGTCAAAATCGTACTGCCTTTCCTGCTTGGCGGAGCGATATTGTGGTGGATGTACCGTGGTGAGGACCTCTCGACGATTGATCGTGTGGTGAGGGAAGAAATGAACTGGACCTGGATGCTGTTGTCATTTCCCTTCGGCATCCTGGCACAGATGTTCCGTGGCTGGCGATGGAAGCAGACGTTAGATCCTATTGACGATCTGTCGCCAAGCACTACCCAACAACCCCTTTCCAGCCAGAAGATCAGGGCTCGCAGTGCTACCTGTTTACATGCCGTCTTCATCTCCTACGCTGCCAGTCTTATCATTCCACGTATCGGTGAGTTCTCACGTTGCGCCATACTGAAACGCTACGATGGAGTGTCGTTCAGCAAGGCATTGGGTACGGTGGTGACAGAACGAGCTGTCGACACGCTGATCGTAATGTTCTATTCCGGTATCATCCTATTAATAGAGATGAGTGTCTTCGGTACGTTCTTCAAAAAAACGGGCACCTCCCTAGACCACATCCTCGAGAGTTTCTCGCTGACAGGCTGGCTCGTGACGGCCATTTGCGCTATCGCTGTTTTTATTCTACTGCATCTGTTGCTGAAGAATTTCTCTATATATAATAAGGTGAAGATGACACTGAGTGGTATCTGGGAAGGTGTACTATCCCTGAAAGGAGTCAAAAACCTGCCACTCTATCTGTTTTTCTCCATCGGTATTTGGGTGATGTACTTCCTGCATTATTATCTGACGTTCTTCTGTTTCGACTTCACTGCACATCTTGGTATCGGCTGTGCACTGGTATCGTTCGTGGTGGCCAACTTCGCCGTCATCGTACCCACGCCCAACGGGGCTGGTCCCTGGCACTTTGCTATCAAGACGATGCTGATTCTCTATGGCGTAGCCGATGAACAGGCGCTCTGGTTCGTACTTATCGTACATACCGTACAGACCCTATTGGTAATTGCTCTCGGTATCTATGCCTGGGCCGCCCTCTTGTTTACGAAACGTTTTAACCCTCAAACAACATAACTATGAGTGAAATTAAGAATCTGAACCCAACGTGCATTTGGAAGAATTTTTATGCACTGACACAAGTTCCACGTCCAAGTGGACATCTCGAGAAAGTACAACAGTTCCTGCTCGACTTTGCCAAGCAGGTTGGTGTTGAGGCCTTTAAGGACCCCGCAGACAATATTGTGATGCGCAAGCCCGCTTCGCCTGGTCTGGAGAAGAAAAAAGGCGTCATCCTGCAGGCCCACATGGATATGGTACCGCAGAAGACACCCGAGAGTACCCACAACTTCGAGACCGATCCCATCCAACCCTGGATCGATGGCGAGTGGGTAAAGGCCAAGGGTACTACCCTCGGTGCTGACAACGGTTTAGGTGTGGCTGCCATCATGGCCATCATGGAGGACAAGGCGCTGAAGCACGGACCTATTGAAGCCCTGATTACGGCTGACGAAGAAACGGGTATGTTTGGTGCCAATGGCCTGCCTGCAGGCGAATTGAACGGTGATATCCTCATGAACCTCGACTCTGAGCACTGGGGCAAATTCGTCATCGGCTCTGCAGGAGGTATCAATATCACCGCAACACTCGATTATAAAGAGGTGGAGACCGATCCCGAAGATGCTGCTGTGAAGGTTACTGTCAAGGGGCTGCGTGGCGGACACTCTGGGCTGGAGATCCACGAAGGTCGTGGTAATGCCAACAAGCTGTTGGTGCGTCTCGTTCGCGAGGCTATCGAAGAGTGCGAGGCTCGCTTGGCATCTTGGCAGGGTGGCAACATGCGTAATGCCATCCCATTCAAGGCAGAGGCCGTACTGACATTGCCAAAGGAGAACGTAGAGGCCCTGAAGGGACTCGCAGCAGACTGGCTCGAGGATTTTACCGATGAATATAAAGGCATCGAGAGTGGTATCGAAGTAATCTGCGAGGATATCGAGACGCCGAAGATGGAAGTTCCCGAGGAAATCCAGGACAACCTCATCAATGCCATTTACGGCTGCCACGACGGTGTGGTACGTATGATTCCCTCCTACCCCAGTGTAGTAGAGACCTCCAGCAACCTCGCCATCATCAACATCGGTGAAGGCAAGTCAATGCTGAAGATCCTCGCCCGTAGTAGCCGTGAGGATATGAAGGATTATATCGTCAAGACCCTGGAGAGTTGTTTCAACATGGCAGGTATGAAGGTGGAAACAGCCGGTTCGTATGGCGGCTGGGATCCCAACCCAGAGTCAGAAATCCTACACTTGTTGCTGAAGGAGTACAAGGAACTGTTCAATGCCGATGGTATCATTCAAGTGGACCACGCAGGTCTGGAGTGCTCGATTATTCTCGGCAAGTATCCTCATCTCGATGTGGTTTCTCTTGGTCCTACGATGAAGTCGCCTCACACCACCACCGAACGTGCCCTTATCGCTACCGTCGAACCATTCTGGCAGCTGCTCAAGAAAACCCTTGAGGACATTCCTGAGAAATAATTATTCAAAAAAATGCAGATTTGCTTGGCAAATCTGCATTTTTTATTTATCTTTGCACCCGATAAACCAAAGTATTAATATAATTATGGACGATTACCCGGCGGAAAATTACAATTCGTAAAGGCGGGGGACGAGTGGCAAGGCTGCTAATCCCTTTGCCGCTAACAATTATGTATTATGCATTATGAATTATGCATTAAAGAAGGATTAGCACAATGAAGACTTTCTGGAACACCCAAGGCGGACTGGCCCAACTCACAGAGTGGCAGCCCAATTGCTGGATACAGGTGACATGCCCCACCGAAGAAGACCAGCGTGAACTCGAAGAGAAGTTCAATATCCCCGACTATTTCATGTCGGACATCAGCGATACCGACGAGCGTGCCCGTTATGAGTACGACGACGGATGGATGCTCATTATCCTCCGTATTCCCTATGTCAAGGAGATACGGTCGAGGACGCCCTATACTACCGTGCCCCTTGGTATCATTCACAAACGCGATGTCACCATCACCGTCTGTTTCTACGAAACGAACATGATGATTGATTTCGTATCCTTCCAACAGAAACGAGGTGTGGGCTTTACCGATCATGTGGACATGATCTTCCGTCTGTTCCTCAGCAGCGCCGTCTGGTACCTGAAACGTCTGAAACAGATCTCGATGCTCGTCGACAAGGCTAAGCGTAACCTCGATAAGGAAGTGAACAATGAGAGTCTGATCGGTCTTAGCCGTCTGCAAGACTCACTCACCTACTTCCAGACCTCCATCCGAGGCAACGAAACGCTGCTCTCGAAACTGAAGTTCAAACTCCAGATCGACGAATTGGATGCCGACCTCATCGAAGATGTTAATATTGAGATGACACAGGCCCGCGAGACGACGCTTATCTACTCCAATATTCTGGAATCGACGATGGACACCTACCAGAGCATCATCAACAACAACATGAACACCGTGATGCGTACCCTGACATCCGTCACCATCATTATGATGATACCGACGCTGATCACTTCGATGTTTGGCATGAACCTCGTCAATGGCATGGAAGAAAAACCATGGGGATTCATCATCGCCATCATCCTCTCCATCTGCGTATCGGGCATGTGTTGGTGGTTCTTCCGCCACAAGAGACTGGTATAATAGCATAAAGAATGTTAATTATTAGGCAGTTCCGGAAAAATTGCTTAATTTTGCCACATATTGTGTGAACTCAATCAAGTCAGTAACTAAAAAAGTTAAATGATGGACTCTCAAGACAACATCCTCGAGCAAGAGGTAAAAGAAGAAGTTAATCAGGAAATGACAGCTCCTGAAGTAGAAACCCCAGAAGTGGCTCCCGTTACAGAAGAGGAGGCACCTGTCGCTGAAGAAGTGGCTCCCGCTGCAGAAGAAGAGGCTCCCGTTGCAGAAGAAGAGCAACCCCATAAGGTCTATGAGACCAAGAAGGAGGTGCTCGACCGCATCAAGGAGATAGCCCATGGTGACGAAAATCCTCAGAAAGAGGAAATCGATTACCTGAAGACCTCTTTCTACAAACTGCACATCGCAGAGCGCGAAGCCAATCTGAAGGCCTATATCGACGGTGGCGGCGATCCTGAAGCTTATCAGATTACTCCCGATGAGGATGAGGAAGTTTTCAAGGCTGAAATGGGTATAATCAAGGAAAAGCGCGCAAAACTTTTCAAGGAACAGGAAGCTGAAAAGCTGGTGAACCTGGAGAAGAAACTCGCTATCATTGAGAAGATCAAGAGTATGATCACCTCTCCGGAGGAAGCCAACAAAGCATATCAGGAGTTCAAGGCCCTTCAGGCAGAGTGGCGTGAGATCAAAAATGTTCCAGCTGAGAAAGCCAATGAGTTGTGGCGTAACTATCAGCTGTATGTAGAACAGTTCTACGACCTGCTCAAACTGAACAGCGAAGCCCGCGAATATGATTTCAAGAAAAATTACGGACTGAAGACCAAACTCTGTGAGGCTGCAGAGAAACTGGCCGACGAGCCCGATATCATCAGTGCCTTCCATCAGCTCCAGAAACTACATGCCGAATATCGTGAAATCGGTCCGGTAGCTAAAGAACAACGTGAAGAGATCTGGAACCGTTTCAAGGCTGCCTCAACCATCATCAACAAGCGTCATCAGCAGCATTTCGAAAGTGTACGCGCTAAGGAAGAGGAGAATCTGGCCCGTAAGACGGAACTATGCGAGAAGGTAGAGGCCATTGCCGCTCAAGAGAACAAGGGCAGTGGTGACTGGGAGAAGCATACCAAGGAAATCATCGATATCCAAGCAGAGTGGAAGACCATCGGTTTTGCACCTCAGAAGATGAACGTCAAGATCTTCGAGCGTTTCCGTGCTGCCTGCGACGATTTCTTCGGTAGAAAGGCCACCTATTTCAAGACCCTGAAGGATACCTTTAAGGAGAATGCTGAGAAGAAGCGCGCCCTGATCGAGAAAGCCAAGGCCCTGCAGGATTCAACGGATTGGAAGGCCACTGGCGACAAGTTCATTGCCCTCCAGAAAGAGTGGAAGACCATCGGTATGGTTCCCAAGAAGTTGGGCGACCAGCTTTGGGAGGAGTTCCTTGGTGCCTGCAATAAGTTCTTCGATGCCCGCAATGCAGCCGGAGCCGGCCAGCGTGGCGAAGAGCGCGAGAATCTGGAAAAGAAGCGTGAGGTGATCGAAAAACTCAAGGCTGCTGCTGAAGAAGCTGGTGATAATATCCAGGAGACGGTTCAGAAACTCGTTGAGGAGTATCAGGCCATCGGTCATGTACCCTTCAAGGAAAAGGACAAACTCTACGAGGAATACCATGCAGTACTCGACAAGCTCTATAAAGAGCTGAATGTCAATGTGGCCAAGCGCCGCTTGAATAACTTCAGACAGAATCTGAAACAGGTGGCTGAACGTGGTGAGAATGCTCTTGACAACGAGCGCGCCCGCTTGTTCCGCCAATATGAGGCTCTGAAACAGGAGATTCAGACCTATGAGAACAATCTCGGTTTCCTGAATGCCTCCTCTAAGAAAGGTAATAGCCTCATCGACGAGATGAACCGTAAGGTACAGAAACTGAAAGATGACATGAATCTCCTACGAGAGAAGATCAAGGCTATCGATGCAGAGAATAAAGAATAGCAAATCCCGCCGATTGGCGGGATTTTTTTTATTCTTTTGCAAATTTTTCCTCGAAAAGTTTTGGTAATTCCAGAAAAAGTAGTACCTTTGCACCCGCAATTGAAAATTGCAAGGATTCATTGGGGTATGGTGTAATGGTAACACTGCAGATTCTGGTCCTGCCTTTCCTGGTTCGAGTCCGGGTACCCCAACTGACAGAGAGAGGTTTCCACGGAGGAAGCCTCTTTTCTTTTGCACGAAATCAAAATAAATTCTAATTTATTTTGCAATTCGCCCAAATTGCACTACCTTTGCATCTAAATACATATTATATAATTAATGGAACAAACAAAACAGCTCGTTAAAACAATTACAGAAGGAATTCAAGAGAAAAAAGGCTCCGATATCGTCGTGGCCGACTTGACTAAGATTGAAGGCACCATCTGCAAATATTTCATTATCTGTCAGGGCAGTTCTCCCACTCAGGTGGAAGCCATTGCCGAGTCTGTGGGTGATTTTGCCCGGGAACGGCTCAAGGAGAAACCCACGCATGTCGTAGGACTGGAAAATGCCCAGTGGGTGGCGATGGACTATACCGATGTATTGGTCCATATCTTCCTCCCCGATGTGCGGGAGTACTACGACCTCGAACACCTGTGGGACGATGCCAAGCTGACTTATATTCCAAACCTCGATTAACAGAAGATTATGGACAATAAAAAGATTCCCAACACCAGCGGCAACGACCCCAAGATGCCACGATTCAATATGAACTGGATATATGCCATTGCCATTGCGGCCCTGGCCTTACTCTGGTTCTCCGGTGGTGGTCCCGCCAACAGTAGTATCGCCAAACAAGCCACATACTCTGAGTTCAAGACGATGGTAAATCGTGGATACGCCTCGAAGATCGTTGTCAACAAAGGACAAGGAACGCTGCGTATGTATGTCAAACCGGAACATATCCGCGACGTTTTCCATCAAGGCACCCAACAGACAGGCAATGAACCTTACATAGAGGTGGAGTTCGGCTCTGTCGATCAGGTGGAGAGCTTCATTGAGGAGGCCAAGACAGCCAAGACCTTCACGGGTCAGTACAGCTATGAGAACCGTCGCGAGAACGAGATGTTCAACATGCTGTTGTATAATATCCTGCCCTTCGTCTTCATCATCGGTTTGATGATGTTCTTCATGCGGAGAATGGGTGGCGGTGCCGGTGGAAATAGTGTATTCAGCGTCGGCAAGTCAAAGGCAAAAATGTACGAGAAAGGTGGGGATTTGGGCATCACCTTCAAGGATGTGGCTGGTCAGGCAGGCGCCAAACAGGAAATACAGGAAATCGTGGAGTTCCTGAAGAACCCCCAGAAATATACCGACCTCGGCGGAAAAATCCCCAAGGGAGCCCTCCTCGTAGGCCCTCCGGGAACAGGTAAGACCCTGCTCGCCAAGGCCGTGGCAGGAGAGGCCGGCGTACCATTCTTCTCAATGTCGGGCTCCGACTTCGTGGAGATGTTCGTCGGCGTGGGTGCCAGCCGTGTTCGCGACCTTTTCCAGCAGGCCAAGGCGAAGTCGCCTTGCATCATCTTCATCGATGAGATTGATGCCGTGGGCCGTGCACGTAGCCGTAACCCAGCGATGGGTGGTAACGATGAACGTGAGAACACGTTGAATGCCCTGCTTACGGAGATGGATGGCTTCGGCACCAACAGCGGTGTTATCATCCTTGCTGCCACCAACCGAGCTGACATGCTTGACTCTGCCCTGCTCCGCGCTGGCCGTTTTGATCGCCAGATTCACGTAGACCTACCTGACCTCAATGAGCGCAAGGAGGTGTTTATGGTACATCTGAAACCGTTGAAGATTGACGAAAGTGTCGATGTGGACTTCCTGGCCCGCCAGACGCCAGGTTTCTCGGGTGCCGACATCGCCAACGTCTGCAATGAGGCAGCTCTGATTGCTGCCCGTCACAATAGTGAGAAAGTTGGCAAGCAGGATTTCCTCGATGCCGTTGACCGTATCATCGGTGGTCTGGAGAAGAAAACAAAGGTGATGACAGAGAAGGAGAAACGCAGCATCGCCATCCACGAGGCGGGTCATGCTACGATCTCCTGGTTCACGGAATTTGCCAACCCGCTCGTTAAAGTATCCATCGTTCCCCGTGGCCAGGCCTTGGGTGCTGCCTGGTATCTGCCTGAGGAGCGCGTTCTTCAGACCAAGGATGCCATGCTCGACGAGATGTGCTCTCTCCTCGGAGGCCGCGCTGCTGAAGAACTGTTTATCGGAACGATCTCTACGGGTGCCATGAACGACCTGGAGCGTACCACCAAACAGGCCTACGGTATGATTGCCTATGCCGGTATGAGTGAGAAACTGCCGAACATCTGCTATTACAGTAATCAGGAATACCAGTTCCAGAGGCCCTACTCTGAGACGACCGCCAAGATTATGGACGACGAGGTACTACGCATGATCAATGAACAATATGAACGTGCCAAGCGCATCCTGACGGAACATAAGGAAGGTCATGCCCAACTGGCTCAATTGCTTGTGGACCGTGAGGTCATCTTCGCAGAGGATGTCGAGAGAATATTCGGCAAACGTCCTTGGACCAGTCGTGCCGAAGAACTCTTGGAAGCCCAGATGAAAGCCGATGCCGAGCGCATGGCAGAGGAAAGGGCCAAGGAACTCGAAGCAAAGGCTGAAAAGGAGAAAGAAGAGGAGGAGTTAAAGGGACAATAGTTTTGCATATGAAGAATTTTATCGTAAGGACGATAACAGGTGTGCTGTTCGTGGCAGCGATTGTAACCTGTTTTATGAGACCGGAGGCCATGATCTTGCTGTTTGCATTAGTGACAGGACTGACCGTTTGGGAGTTCACAGGATTGGTGAACGATTACAAAAATATCACCGTCAATCGGATGATCTGTACCGTGGCAGGCGTCTATTTCTTCCTTGCAATGGCTGGCTATAACAGCGGGCTCACCCCATCTTCAGTCTTTATTCCCTATCTCGTCAGCATTATCTACCTACTGATAGCCGAGCTCTATCTGAAACACCCCGACCCCATCAGCAATTGGGCCTACACGATGATGAGCCAGCTTTACATCGCACTACCATTCTCATTGCTCAATGTGCTGGCGTTCCGTTCCGTAGGCTTCGACATCCAGTATACCTATCTCATCCCACTCTGCGTGTTCGTCTTCCTGTGGATGAACGACACGGGAGCTTATCTTTGTGGTTCTCTGTTAGGAAAACATAAGCTATTCCCACGTATCTCGCCAGGAAAGAGTTGGGAAGGCAGCATTGGTGGTGGCATCCTTGTGATGGCCATCGCTGTACTGATTTGGTATCTGACAGAACAATATGGTGTCAACGAACTCAGTCTCAATGCCTTCGAATGGGCAGGATTGGGACTGACCGTGGTCATCTTCGGTACATGGGGTGATCTGATTGAGTCGCTCTTCAAGCGTACCTTAGGCATCAAGGATAGTGGAACGATTCTCCCTGGTCATGGGGGTATGCTCGACCGTTTCGACTCTTCGCTGCTGGCGATTCCCGCGGCTGTGGTTTACCTCTATACACTGACTATCATCTAACAGAAAGCCCTCCGCAAAACGGAGGGCTTCTTGTTATTTCGTCTGATAGAGAACATTCAGCGTCGGGGTATAGGTGTTCTTCAAAGTCACCGTAATAAAACCGCCGTCAGTCTCGAACTTTGCCACCTTATGGTCATCGCCCAGGACAGGGCAGTTTGGCCATGCGTCAAGTTCTTTCTCCAGTCCGTCTCGTATCTGCTGCCAGAGATTACGGGTACTGTCATTGGTTGACAGTTCGTAGGTCTCCTGAATCATCTTCAGGGTATCGTGCTGCTGGGCCAATACCAGATGATACTTCTCACCGGGATTAGTCATCACCACATTTGTCAGGTCAGAGTCGGAGCGGGCAGAGTCAAGGGCAAAACCACGGTTCATCAAAGAATCATAGAAAGCCTTGAACGGCATGCCCATCGACAAACCGCGATAGTTCAGATACTCGGGTTCACCACTACATGCACATAGCATGACAAAGGCCACTAAAGCCACAAAAATCTTCTTCATAATCGTTCATTTTTAGTAAGATGGGACAAAGATAATCATTTTATAGCAAAACATTTGCCCCTTTAACTCCCTTTAACTCCTTTAACTCCTTTAACTCCCCAAAAAATTGTACCTTTGCACCCATGTTTACAGGAAGCATTCTTCTTTTTGCACTTATGATGGTCCCTGACGACGCCGATACAATCCGTTCGGAACGAATCGACGAGGTCATCATTACGTCGAATTCTGCCCGCCAACGATTACAGAGTGTGCAGGCAGGTGCCGAACAGCTCCAGTTGAAGGAACTGACAACTGCACCACAGCTGTTCGGCGAGACCGACATCATGAGAAGCATCCAGTTGTTGCCGGGCATCAAGGCAGAAAGCGATGCGTCAAGCAGCTTTCAGGTACGAGGAGGAACTTCTGCACAGAACATGGTGCTTTTCGACAACAGTCCTGTCTATAACGTCGGCCATCTGGCGGGGCTCTTCTCCGCTTTCAACAACGACGCCCTGGCTGGTGCCACGCTCTACAAAGGACTCCTGCCAGCACAATATGGCGGAGCCTCATCGGCCGTTCTCGATATCAGCGGACGGACAGGCGACAAACAACAATGGCACGGAGGAGCCACCATCGGTCTGCTGTCGGCAAAAGGAACCATCGAAGGTCCTATCGTAAAGGATAAGCTGTCATTTCTCGTCACCGCGCGTCGCACGTATCTTGATGCCTTTCTCAAACTCCACAAGGACTTCAAGGACAACACGCTCTATTTCTACGACGTCAACACGAAGATAGACTGGACTATCACACCCCGTGACCAACTCTTTCTCAGCTTCTTCACAGGCTACGACCGCACTGCCTTACAGGACATGATTGACATCCGTTGGCGAAACCTCACCGGAAGTCTGAAGTGGCTCCATCACTTCAATGGTGGTTCAAATGCTCAGACAACCCTCCTTTATAGCAGTTATGAGAACGACAATGGTGTCGACTTCATGGGACTAAACCTCTGGTATAAAGGACATATCCGTCAGGCCAGTCTCCGACAAGACTTCAATATCTCCATCGGACAACATGAACTGAAGGCAGGTCTGCAGTCGTCGCTGCAGAATGTGAAATCGGCAGAATGGCAGGTGCTCAGTACATACGAGAAAGAACAGCGTCGTGCCTGGGAGAATGCCATCTGGCTCAATGCCACCCTCAAACCGTTTGAAAGACTGACGGCGACAGCAGGCCTGCGTCTGAGCACCTTCTCTCCGTTGGGCGGCTCGCTCTACTACGACCTCACCCCAGATGGCGAGATCGACTGGTATTATAACTATAAGAAGAACCAGATAGTCAAGACGCATATCGTCTGGGAACCGCGCGTCAGCCTCAACTTCTCCCTCACACCGACAATGAACATTAAGGCAGCATATGCCCGGACGTCACAGAATATCCATGCACTGCGTAACCAGAGTACGTCGACTCCCTTCGACCGCTATACTATCAGCAGCAATATCGTCAAACCCGAGATTGCAGACCAGATCAGTACGGGAGTCTTTTTCGTCACCCCTGACGAGACTTACGATTTCTCCGTCGAGGGTTATTACCGTAAAATTGCCAATGTCCTGGACTATCGTGACGGCAAGACCTTCCGCAGCGAGATTGAGATCGAACGTCTTATCCTACCTGGTGACGGAAAGGCCTACGGTGTGGAATTCCTGGCACGAAAGAACAACGGTCGTTTCACAGGATGGCTGGGCTATACGTTGTCGTGGTCGAAGACCAAGATCGAAGGCATCAACGGAGGACGGTGGTATGATGCCAACAACGACCGTCGTCATGACATCAATCTGGTGGCGATGTACCGTCTGACACCGCGATGGAGCCTCAGCGCAGCCTGGGTCTTCAACAGCGGACAGGCCTTTACGGCCCCAAGCGGGAAATACCAGATCATCGATAACTGGATCTACTATTATGCCGAGCGCAACGGTTACCGCGCACCTGACTATCACCGTCTCGATGTCAGTGCTGTCTGGTCCAAGAAATACCGTCGCACCACCCATGAGTGGGTCTTTGGCATCTATAATCTCTATAATCGCTACAACCCGTTCCTCATCAACTTCGAGGACGGTGAACAAGGTGCCGGCACCCGTGCCGTACAGTATTCCCTCTTCGGCATCGTACCGAGTGTATCGTTTAACATCAATTTCTGACCGCTATGAAAAAATATGTTTGTCTGTTATTCTGTCTGAATATTGTTCTTCTCACTTCCTGCGAGAAAGACATCGACATCGACTACCATCAAGTACCCTCTCTCTATGTCGTCGAGGCGTCAGTCAACAACACCCATATGGAAGCTCGTGTCAGTAAGACTCAGAACATGGACGACAACAGCACCCAAAGTAGTCTCAATAACGCTGTCGTTGTCATCACCGGCGATGATGGCAGCAGCAGAAAACTCAGCTATCTGTCCAACGGACGCTATTTCTCCAAAGACGAGGGCGTACCGGGTGTAACCTACACGATTACGGTCGATATTGATGGAGAACACTTCACTGCGACCTCCACAATGCAGAAAAAGCCAACCATCAACTCATTCAGAGTGATTCGCAAGAAGATTACCACCGAATGGTTTCAGATTGGAGAGCTGAAATTCCAGGACCTGCCCAACGAAGACAATTGGTATTTCATGCATATCTATCGCAATGACACGGGATACCGCTGGGCAGTGCTGGATGACCGCAACGACCCGAACAAGGAACGGCAACAGCTCTTTACCTTCTTCCGCGAAGGAGAAGGGGGCAGCGACGTGCTTCGTGACGGTGATGATCTGCGTATAGAGCTCTACACCATCGACCAGGGGGCTTACGACTATCTCTACTCCATGCAGATGATGGAAAACACAGGCACCAACCCATTGACGAATTTCACGGGTGGGTGCCTGGGATATTTCTCTGCACAATGGCTGGTGACAAAAGCGTATATCTATCGCGCAGCCAACGTAGAAGAAGAGGAGGATTAAAAGCCGAAAAAGTCTGGTGGCGTGGTCGGTGTCGCACTGAGCTTAATCCGAACCGTAAAAGGAACATCCAAATCCGTATTCTTATATTCCAGTTTGATGGACAGTTCATCAAACGACAATACACGGGCCTGGATCTTCTGTTTCTGACTGCCGTTTCCATACTCCATACGGAGGTTGTCGTTGTCGCACTTATAGGTGCCGGCATAGATGGTATCACCGTAAGTGTCATAGGCACAAAACGAACCGTCTCTTACCATACCGTTATAGGTACCGTCGCCATTAAACTTGAAATAATGATAGATGAAGTCCTCAGGTGCTACATTTACGTCACCGATGATCTCCACATCACCTTCCTCCCAGCCACGATACCATGTACCGACGATCTGCTCCGCTAACCGGCTTCCATCGTCATCACCACTGCCGCAGCAGATGAACAACGGCAGAAACAGCAAAAAGAAAAGCCTATTTGACATTCCCTACTTTCACCAGGTACTCTGCAATCTGCACAGCATTCAGCGCTGCGCCCTTACGGATCTGGTCACCACTGAGCCAGAAGGTCAGACCGTTCTCATCGCTGATATCCTTACGGATACGACCCACATAGACATCGTCCTTGCCTGCTGTTTCCAACGGCATCGGATAGGTCAGCGTCGTGGGATCATCCTTCAACGTACAACCAGGTGCAGCGGCAATAGCCTTCTGAGCCTCTTCTACGCTGATGGGACGCTCGGTCTCAATCCAGACAGACTCAGAATGAGAGCGCAACGATGAAACACGGACACACATGGCCGAGCACTTCGCATCAGTATGCATGATCTTACGGGTCTCGTTGTACATCTTCATCTCCTCCTTGGTATAGCCATTGGGCTGGAACACGTCAATCTGAGGAATCACATTGTAAGCCAGCTGGTGGGCGAACTTCTTCACGGTCTTCACCTCACCCTCTTCAACCATCTCCTTATATTGCTGCTGCAACTCAGCCATCGCTGCGGCACCGGCACCAGATGCACTCTGATAAGAAGCCACATGGATGCGCTTGATATGAGAGATCTTCTCCAACGGCTGGAGCACAACGACCATCATAATCGTAGTACAGTTAGGATTGGCGATAATACCACGGGGACGGTTCAGTGCATCCTCAGCATTGCACTCAGGCACCACCAAGGGTACATCATCGTCCATACGGAAAGCCGAAGAGTTATCGATCATCACAGCTCCGTATTTCGTAATTGTCTCGGCGAATTCCTTCGATGTACCTGCACCTGCAGAGGTGAAGGCGATGTCCACATCCTTAAAGTCATCGTTGTGCTGCAACAGCTTCACCTCGATGTCCTTACCCTTAAATGTGTACTTTCGGCCTGCACTGCGCTCAGAACCAAACAACACCAGTTCATCCATCGGGAAATTTCTCTCTGCGAGAATGCGCAGGAACTCCTGTCCTACAGCGCCACTCGCTCCAACAATTGCTACTTTCATATAAGCCCCCTAAATTAGGGGGTTGGGGGTCTGAACAAGCTAGCCTTTCCCACCAACCCTAGTTTAACAATAAATTATATTTCACTATTTGGACTGCAAAATTACAAAAAAACTTTGTCTTTATTTCATATTTCGCAAAAAAGTTGTAATTTTGCAACTAAAACCTTGATTATATGAACTTATTCGAATCATCCAGCAACAAAAGAATACCGTCGGTTGTTAAGAATGACCGAAACTTCCACAGAACGAATGTTGTGGAAAAGATTAAGAGGGAAACAACTTGATGGATATAGGTTTTATAGGTTTCGTCAACAACATGGTTTCGGACCTTATGTTTTAGATTTCTATTGTCCTTCAATAAGATTATGTATTGAATTGGATGGAGGAGTGCATAATGATGAGAAAGTCAAGCAGAAAGATGAAGAAAGAACCGTGTTTCTGAAACAGAATAGGATTCAAGTATTGAGGTTTAGGAATGAAGAGGTAGAACAAAATATTGAATACGTATTGGAAAGAATTAAAGATTTTATTCTGAGTATTAACCAGGGTCAGGAGGGCGTTCAGACCCCCAACCCCCTAACTTAGGGGGCTTATGCCCAACTATTTCCCTATCTCTGACCCCACGATGATTTTTTTCGTCGTGCTGATGATCATTCTCTTTGCACCAATCATCATGAGCAAGCTGCGCATCCCGCACATCATCGGTATGGTACTGGCAGGTGTCGTCATCGGCAAATACGGTCTGGATATCCTGGAGCGCGATGTCTCCTTCGAAATCTTCGGAAGCGTCGGTCTTTACTATATCATGTTCCTGGCAGGTCTGGAGATGGATCTGGAGAGTGTCAAGCGCAACTCCCGCCAGTTTCTGATCTTCGGTCTGCTCACGTGTTTCGTACCTCTGGTCCTCACCTACGTCATGTCACAGACCCTCCTGGGCTACAGTCATCCCGCCTCCTTCCTCTTAGGCTGTATCATGGCTTCCAACACCCTCATCGCCTACCCCATCGTCAGCCGATACGGCCTGCAGCGACATCCTTCCGTCCAGCTCTCCGTCGGTTCCTCGATGATATCCCTCTTCCTGGCCCTGGTGATGATTGCGGCCCTCTCTACCCTCTTCACCGCCAGCAAAACCGACTCCGGCCATACCTCTCTCCTCTTATCCCTTTTCTCTTTCCTCTTATCCCTCGCGGTATTCATCGCCGGCTCTATCTGGCTCATCCCCCGTCTGGCCCGCTATTTCCTACGCCGCTATTCCGATGCGGTCATGCAGTATATCTTCGTACTGGCTGTCATGTTCCTCTCGGCAGCACTCTCGGTAGCCATTGGTCTGGAGGGAATCTTCGGTGCCTTCTTCTCAGGACTGATCCTGAACAGATACATCCCGAAGGTGTCACCACTGATGAACCGTATCGAATTCATCGGTAATGCGGTCTTCATCCCCTATTTCCTCATTGGTGTAGGCATGCTGATCAATGTGCGCACCGTCTTCACGTCCTTTGAGGTCTTGTTGGTGGTGTGTCTCATCGCCTTCTTCGGCACCTTCGGCAAAGCTGTGGCCGCCTATATCTCCAGTCTGATCTTCCGACTGCCACAGCGCGACGGAAATATGATGTTCGGCATGACGTCAGCCCATGCGGCCGGTGCCATCGCGATGGTGATGGTGGGCATGCGTCTGGAGGTATCCCCTGGCGTCTACCTCGTCAACAGCGACATGTTGAATGGTGTCGTCATGATGATTCTCGTCACCTGTATTATCTCCACCATAATGACCGACCATGCCTCCCAGCAGATTGTGCTCACCCAGAACCGCGATGCCATCTCCTATCCCGGTGCAACGACGAACAGCAACTCTCCTGACGATGACGAGAAGATCCTGCTATGCGTCAAATACAAGGAAATAGCGCCCCAACTGCTGTCCATCGCATTACTCATGCGTAACCAACGATTGAACAGAGGTCTCGTGGCCTTGAATGTGGTCTATGATGACGAAAAGTCTGTGGCCCACCGTGAAACAGGACTCCGTCTGTTAGAGCAGTTGCAGAAACAGGCTTCCGCTGCTGAATTACAGATGCAGACGCAAGTACGCCTGGCCTCTAACATCGCCAACGGCATCAAACACGCCTTCCGCGAGTTCAGCAGTTCCGAGATTATCATGGGTATGCACGTCCATACGGAACGTAATCCGAAGTTCTGGGGTGATTTTATCCAGAGCCTCTACAATGGTTTGAACCGCCAGATCATCCTCATCCGCTTCGTGCAGCCCCTCAACACCCTGCGACGCATCCAGGTGGCTGTACCCTCACGGGCTGAGTTCGAACCCGGTTTCCACCGTTGGCTGGAGCGTCTGAGTCGTTTAGCAGGACAACTCGACTGTCGTATCCAATTCCATGGCCGTGAGGAGTCACTCATGCTGATTGCCGAATACATCAACAACCGCCATCCCAATGTCCGTGCAGAATATACGCCCATGGCCCATTGGAACGAACTGCCACAACTGGCGGCTACCATTCAGGAAGACCACATGTTTGTCGTCATTACCGCCCGTAAAGGCACCATCTCTTACAAAAATGCCTTGGAGCGACTGCCTGACGAATTGCAGAAATACTTCTCTGGCAAGAATCTCATGATCATCTTCCCAGATCAGTACGGCGACCAGAAGGATGACCGCATGAGCTTCACCGAGGCCCAGCACCATGAGGAGACATCGCTCTATACCACCATCTCACAATGGATTCATAAGAAAAGAAGTTAATCATGCTGAAATTAGGAGAATATCATACACTAAGAATCAAGAAACGTACAGACTACGGCCTGTATCTGGACGGAGGCGACGAAGGGAACATCCTGTTGCCAAACCGCTACGTGATGAAAGAGATGCGCATCGGCGATGAGATAGAGGTGTTTATCTATCTCGATCAGGATGAGCGCACCATCGCTACCACAGAACATCCGATAGCCAAGGTCGGAGAGTTTGCGTGGATGGAGTGCGCATGGACGAATGAATTCGGGGCCTTCCTGAAGTGGGGACTGATGAAAGACCTGTTCTGCCCTTTCCGTGAACAGAAACAGCGTATGGAACGAGGCAAGAAATACTATGTTTACGTGATGGAAGACGAGAAAACCCACCGGTTGATGGCGACAGCAAAGGTAGAACGCTATCAAAAGAAAACGGGCCATGAACTGGCCCTGGATTTCTCGGAAGAACTATTGCGCTACCTCTACGAGCACGACGGTTATTGCGACCTTGGCGACAAGTCACCCGCCGAAGAGATTGCTGCCCGCTTCGGTGTCTCCAAGAAAGTCTTCAAGCAAGCCATCGGTGACCTATACAAGCGACAGATTATCACCATCAGTGACGATGGTCTCCACCTCGTCCACTGATTCTTCCTCTTTTTTTGCGGATTCTCCAACAACAACGCCGTCTTTTAGATGAATCGTGCGGTCTGTTAATTCCGCCAAGCCCTCATCGTGGGTAACAATGACAAACGTCTGACCGAATTTGTCGCGGAGGTCGAAAAAGAGCTGATGCAACTCTTGTTTGTTCTTGGAGTCGAGGGAGCCTGAGGGCTCATCAGCCAAGATGACAGCAGGATTGTTGATGAGGGCACGGGCCACTGCCACACGCTGTTTCTCACCACCGGAGAGTTCATTAGGCTTATGCGACGCACGCTCACTCAATCCCATAAACGCCAACAGTTCCTTCGCCCGCTTCTTGGCTTCTTTCTGTGAAACACCAGCAATATAAGCGGGAATCATGATATTCTCCAGCGCCGTAAACTCCGGCAGCAACTGATGGAACTGAAAGACAAACCCCAGATGCTGGTTACGGAAATCACTCAGTTTCCTGGTCGACAACTTGCTCGTGTCAATACCATCTACCACCACACGACCTGCATCAGGTTTGTCCAACGTGCCAATAATCTGCAACAGCGTCGTCTTACCGGCACCCGAAGGACCGACGATACTCACCACCTCACCTTTATCAATATGAAGGTCGATGCCCTTCAGCACTTCTAACGCGCCAAAACTCTTATGGATATTCTCAATTGTTATCATACTCTTACTTATTAGCGTCAAAGTAGGCGCCATGGATTTGTAGGTCTCTCGTGTCACCCGCAATATTGGCAAATATCCTGATACTCTTGTACCAATGGCCTTCAACAAACCCATTGCCGTCAAAAGCTACATGAATCGTATCAGTCTGTCCTTCAAGGATAGGCTTCTCCGGATATGTAGCCTGAGTGCAGGGACATACAGTCTCCACCTTGCTAATGATCAAGGGCACTTTTCCTGGATTATGTACCAGAAAGTCATGTGTCTTTACGACACGCTCATAATAGTTGCCGAAATTATAGTTGGTGCCTTCCGGGAACTCTATCTCAGCCAAGGGTACATCCGGTTTTTCCTCTTCCCGCGTTGTTTGCTGGACTTTCTTTCCGCAACCCATCAGTAACAGGAACAATAATGAATATATAAATACCTTCATAACTATCCGAGATTTAAAAAACCGCGGAAGTCAACCGACTTCCGCGGATCTGATGATTGTGTAACACAAAGATTACTCTGCGATACAGATAGACACACGGTTGAGGTCGTTCTCAGCGAATGGCTGTACGCGTGAACCCTTAGAATCGTAAGAGATGCGGCTCTCAGCAACACCATATTTCTCCTTCAGGGCCTTCACAACGGCATCAGCACGGCCAGCGGCCAGACGGTCGTTGATCTTGTCATTACCTGTTCCGGCATCAGCATAACCAGTCACCTGAACCTTGGCATTGGGATACTTAGCCAGATAGTCGGCTACGTCCTTCACCTTCTGTGCCTCAGTGTCGCGGATAATGGTCTTGTTAATCTCGAAGAAAATGTCACGACGGAGCGGCTCAATCTTCACTTCCTCTACGACAGGAGCGGGAGCGGGAGCAACAACGGGCTCGGGCTCAACAACGGGCTCCGGAGTGGGCTCTGGTGCGGGAGGAGGAGGCAGGATCTTGTTATAGGTCTTGCCCAGATTGATCTTCAGACCTACCAGTGCATTGAAGTACCAGTCGGGATGATCAGCCTTCTTTGAGTTGTACTTGTCACCCAGGATATTGGCGTTTCCCTCGAGGGTCAGAGCAACAGCGTCGCTCAGACGGAAGGCAGCCTCCAGACCAGCGCGGCCGAAAGGACTTACCTTTGTACCGTCCCAGAGATACTCCAGGTTGTAGTGACTCCAAGTCTCACGCTGGATCTTAGCAGCGATATCGTTTACCTCGTCATTAGAGAAAGCGATGTTAGCACCACCACCGACAAAAGCGGTCAGATTGAACACACGGTTTGGATTCCAGCCACTGAACAGGTTGCTCAGATTAAACATCAGGTCGATGCCGGGAGCAACATACTTCCACTTGTAGTCAGCGGGAAGCACGTCAGCGGTCCATCCACCCTTTGACTGCCAGGCATTAGCCTGCAGACGGGCACCGAACACAGGGCTGAACTGATAGCCCAGACCCAGCTGTACATTCGGAGAGATGAGGTCCTTGAACTTAGCCTCACCAAGCGTGTACTGGGCACCGCCCTCAAGGTTCAGGAACATGTGCTTCTGGAACTCGTACTTCGTACCGTCAGCTGCCTCATAGGTAGCCTGGGCCATGGCCGTTGAACTCAGCATCAGCAGAGCAGCAGCCAGGATTGTCTTCATTCTTTTCATAATTCCATTCATTTTAAAACTTATTCCTCGTCAGTCTTGTCATCCTCTTCTTCCTCTTCATCATCATCAAAGGTATTACCGTTCGTACGATCGGTAATATTATCCTTAGTGGTCAGGAACCATTGTCCCTCAAACCTGACAGGACGGAAATAGAAAGCGGTCTTGTTCGGCCTGGGATCATCCACTTCCTTATCGAAAAGCGTGATTTCCATCTTCACCTCATTATCCTTGTCGGTCCTGAAGGTCAGGTATTGCACCTCATACTTCACGCCCTTCACCATATTCAGAGCCATAGCCTGACGGCGCTGCTGGATAGGTTCCAGAGGAATGATACTGTCGCCTTTCAGAATATTGAGCATCTCCACAGCACCTCTGATGTCATTGCTATCCAGGCGGTTCACGAACTGATTCACCAGGTTCATCACATCAGCAGAATCCTGTTTGGAGAATGTATATTCCTTCTTATGATGCTTTGGTGCCTTCTTGTCACTACAGCCAGTGAACACAGTCATCAGCATCATCAGAATGACGAGAAATAAACTCGTTTTTTTCATCTTATTATATATCCTTTCTTTAAAGAAGGGGGAGCATCCCTGCTCTGGGAAGCTCCCCCTTGGGTTATTCAGCTTCTAATTGATATTAGAATCTTTCAGAGATTAGTGAGTACCGTTGACAGTAATCACAGCCCAGACAACCTGAGTGTAATCCTTATCAAGCTTAGCACCTGTCGGATCGAGGATCTTATCATAAGCGATGTTACCCCAATTGTACTTCACAGCGATAGGCAGGAAGATGTGGAACAACTGAGTATCCGAACCATCGTTGTTGAAGTAGATGCGACCGTACTGAGTGTTGCCAGGAGCAGCTGCATTGTAGTTACTCTGGTTGTAATCGTTCGGACCCCAACCTGCGATAGTGCCGTTTGCATTCAACAGAGTGATAGTCTTATAGCCTGCAGGAGCCTCACGTGGGCTAACGAGAGCAGGAATCTCACTGATCTTAACCGAGTTTGCAGTCAGGTTTGCAAGAGTACCAGCGAGGTTGTTACGTACAGTCATCGGCTTCGGCATATCAGAACGAATCTCTCCGTAGCGGATAGCAAGCTCAGAAATTCCGTAGAACTCGAACGGGATACCCAGGTTCTGCTGCTTAACCTTATTGTTAGCATAGACCTCAGCATAGCTCGGGAAGTCAATACCGAAGAGGTTCTTGTTAGCCTTGACAGCTGCATTGTTGTAAGGAACAACGGGGAAGCGGTTCCAGTCAACAACCTCAATCAGATCCTTGATGTTGATATAGTTATCATTCAGGTTACGGTCGTTCCAGTTATACTCCTTAGCAACAACGTTGATAGGACGGTGGAAGCGAACGTTGAAGTACTGCTTCGAGATGATAGGATCGTAGCACCAGTGTGTAACGCTGATCTTAATGTAAGCGGTGAATGCACGGTTCTCGTTTTCCTCCAGGAAGTAAGCCTTGCTCAGGTTGGTCAGCTCATTGCTGGTCGTGCTGAAGCGCTCGTTACCCTGCTCATCGTATGCACCCATCAGGTTGACGAGGTCAGTAGCAGCAGGATAGAGGTTAGGAGCAGCAGCCTCAAGACCGTGGTAGTGAATCTTCACATTGTTAGCAACACCAGCGATGTTCTGATCCAGATAAGCAACCTCCTCGAAGTAAGGAACATTGTTCTTCTTAACTACCCACAGAGCGTCTGAACCAGCAGCATAAGCAGCGCCATGTGCACCGACCTTCAGTGTCCAGGTTGTTCCAGATACACCCTTAAGATTCCACTCACCAGCAGCATTTGCACTCAGATTGTGAGAGTTCTTACCATCCTCAGGAGTTGTAAACTCGAATGTAACTGCAGTACCAGCAGCGAAGTTAGAGAACTTACCAGCTGTGCCCTCATAATTAATCATTGCACCAGGATTCATCCAGTGGTCAGTGAGCATCTGGTTGAAGTCATCAACGTTCAGGAAGCGATAGTTCACGTTAGAAGGCTTGAACGGGTTGATACGTGTATCGAATTCCTTACCATAGAGAATATTCTTATACTTCTCGGCAGACTCTACGCCTCCCTCTGCAGAGTTGAACTTGAACCAGTGCGACCAGTTCTTATTGCCAACATAACCATACTGGAAGTGCAGCTTCGTACCAGGAACCTTCAAGGTTACCCAAATAGAGGTACCATTCTGCTTGTTGATGAAGCGGACAACAGTAGAAACCTCATTCGTGCTTGTACCCTGAGTTGTATAGTCAACACCTGAAACAGCCATCAACTTCTGATACTTAGCATTATCCATGTTACCGGCAGCGGTCTTACCTACAGGAGCTGCAAGCGTAGCGCGAGCACCAGCGAATGTGCCAGGATAGAAGTTCCAGATCAAAACGTTGGTCTGCTCATCCCAGTTGTGACCCTCAGTAGAGTTGTCATGCGGAGTGTACCAAACCTCACCGAAGTGGTTGTCAGTAGCAGTCCAGTTAGCCAGAGTAGCCTCAGTCTTAGCAGCAATATAAACACCATTGTTCTTCACATAGCGCTTAGCAGTCCAGCTAGGAGTATACAGAGGACCAGCGGGATCAGTATCACCAGCAACCTTAGTAGGATCGATGAAAGGCATGAAGGCATAGTTACCTTCAACATCAAGTTTGTAGACACGCTCAAACTCACCCTTAGTCATACCTACAGGCTTACCAGTAGCAACATCAATACCACCAAGCTGAGCCAGGATCAGGTTCTCAACCTGTGACCAAGTGATCTTTGCCTCGTCACCGCAGTTCATCCAGATCTCAGGCATGTTAATAGCAACCTCAATATCCTTATCCACAGCAGCGGTCTCAGTGATACGCAGTTTGATATAACCATAGCGGATAATCTCGTTGTTACCCTTGGTGTTCACCAGGTCAACACGGATCAGCGGCTCACGGTCAACAACCTCACGGGTAGCAGTCTTGCCAGTAATGGTCTTACCATCTTCTGTTACAGAACGAGGATAGAAAATGCTAGGTGTAGTAGCATCCTGCTCGATGTGTGCAGACTCAGAAGTTGTCTCAGCACCAGTGGTGTAATTGATGATGGTGTAACGATACTCCAGACCGAGTTCCTTCATCAGCTGGCCGCCATCCCATGTGTCAAGAACAGCATCATACGAGCTCTTACCATACTGTGCGAAAGTGCGATAGTTGAAGTGAGTCTCAACATACTTAGACAGGTCGATAGAACCATTGTAAGGCACTCTGTGAGTAGCAGGCATAGGAATAGCACCATAAGCGTGCACATCATTCCACTTCTGGTTAGCAAGGAGAGCGTCCTCAGCGGTAATGCCACTGTCATCGTAACCTACGGTCTCATAGAGGTGATTGTTACGGATCTCGTGATAATTGGCAAGAGCAGCGTTGTTAAAGAATGTATTCTGGTCAAGATCTTCCTCAGGATCCTTGTCAGCAAGAGCAACGATCTCGTAGAGAGCGGGAACAACTACTGCATAGTCAGAGTTCACGTTATAAGCCTCAATACCCTTCTCTGTGTCAGCGGGAACGTCAACCTTTAGAGCAACAAACGGCAGATTTCCGTTATATACATCATCGCTACATCCAGAATAAGCATCTTGATCAACCCTACCATATTGTGCACCACCAATCACAGGATACCACAATTGTGACCAATCCTCTTTAGCAGCACCTGGATTACCTTCCCAGTTTGTTGTCTGAGAATTTGTCCAATCTACAAAGTAGGTAACAACATTCATATAGTTAACAGTGAAAGGAACATTCAGGATGCCCTTATCATTTGCATCTCTGGTCACACCGTCAGTAACAACCTGAGGATTGATGCTAAGACCTGCAGCACGTGTATAGACAGGAGCGTCATTCTCATAGAAGCCTAAGGTAGCACCCTCGATATCAGCAGTACTCGGATTCAGGTGATACTTAGCCTTAGCACCATAAGCGATATCAATCTTGCTAACAGCCTTGGTATTAACTGCACCCATATTATACTGATAGTAACCACGGCCATCCGTCACAGGACCAGTAGTGCCAACAAAAAGATCAGGATACGTGAAGTGAGCGGCACGAGGACCAGCAATCACATACTTAGCGAGTTCACGCTTGTCACCGAAGCCCTTCCAACCCATTGACTTCTCAACCCAAACGTTAACAGCAGGAGTACCTGCAGGAGCATTGGTCAGATTGTACTTGAAGGTGTAATTACCCTTCTCCTCGAAGACAGGAGTCTGATAGATGAACGGAGCCTCGATACCCTCGATACCTTCCCAATAGAAGTTGGGCTTCAGCACGATGCTCTTCAACTGCTTAGCAATGAAAGCGGACAGAGCGTTGATCTCAGTACCAATTTCCTTCTCAATATCCTTGCTCAGGTCCTCAAACTTCTTTGTAACCTCGTCAGAGAGCTCCTTGATGGCAGCGCTAACAGCAGCGTCAACGTCAGCCTTGGTCTGAGCGTTCTTAATCAGTTCATCGAGCTTTGCCTTATAAGAATCGTCAATCAGCTCGTTGAGCTTCTTGATGCTGGTATTCAGAGCATCGATATCCAGACCCTTCAGACTTTCTTCCAGCTTAGCTGCAGTCACAAAGTCAGCAGCCTCAGCCTTGGTGAGGAAATTCTTGATCTCATCTTTGGTTGCCAGCTTGGCAAGATCACCCTCAACCTGCTTCTTATAAGCATCAAAGGCATCCTGCTGAACAGCCAGAGACTTCACAACAGCCTCAGCATAGGCCTTGATCTGAGTCTCAGACGGAATGTCAGAAGCCAAAGCGAAGCTACCTGTCAAAGCAGCAAGGTCACCCACCTGCTTGGCGAGAGCCTCATAGTCAGACTGGTTAGCCTTCTTGGCAACATCGCTCTGAAGTGCATCGATTGCAGCAATCTGAGTCTCAAGAACAGCAACGCGCTGTGTCAGACCCTTCAGTTCGTCGATGTCCTTCTGAAGAGCTGCGGTAGCACTCTTCACGTCATCAGCGGTAGCCAACTTGGCGATTTTTGCGTCAATATCACTCTTCAGAGTAGAAATCTGAGTAGTGACAGTAGACAACTGACCTGCAAAGTCAGACTTGGCAGCAGAGATCTCACTGTTGAGCTTGGACTTCAGAGCCTCAATCTCCTGCGAGTTCTTCTGGATGTCATCGTCGTAATCCTTACAAGACACGAACATACTTACAGAAGCAATCAGGAATGCTCCCATAAGCAGTTTACTGAAAATCTTTCTTTTCATACGATTAATAATTTAAATTAATAAAAAAATTAAGTTGTTGTACTTCTATTTTCTTCTCTCAAACTTCGCCCCGAAAAGCTCCCGAAAGCCTACATCAGGGCACTGTATCTCCTAGACGGATTTACATTTTTGGTGCAAATATAGATATAATTCTGAAATCTTGCAAACAAAATCGAATATTTTTTTAAAAAAAAGCCAAAAACTTGCGATTTTAAGCGATTTTTTTACAAAAATCAGCGATTTTGGTGCGAAAACCTCTTTATTTATCGGGCTTTGCACACTTTCTGAATATCATTGTTTCTGCTTCGTAGCGTTATCAGGTCCTCCTATACCTTATTTATTATATTATATATTATTGGTTGTTTAATCTATTCGCATGCAAAGTTACTACTATTTTTTGAAAAAACAAGTATTTTTGCGATTTTTTATCAGAATTCTGCCGACTTAGGTGTTCTGGGGAACGGAATCACGTCGCGAATGTTCTGCATACCGGTGACGAAAAGGATAAGGCGTTCGAAGCCCAGACCGAAACCGGCATGGGGGCAGGAGCCCCAGCGACGGGTATCGATATACCACCACAGATGGGTCTGGTCCATCTGTCGACGTTCGATCTCTGCCATCAGTTTGTCATAGCTCTCCTCACGCACCGAGCCTCCGATGATCTCTCCGATCTGCGGGAACAGCACATCGGTGCCCTGCATCGTCGGTCCAGGAGCCACGGCACCCTTATAGCCGATAGAGCCCTCACCCTGTGCTTCGTTCTGCTTCATGTAGAATGATTTGAAGGCACGGGGATAGTCGGTCATGATGACGGGCTTCTTGAAATGCTCCTCCACGAGGTAACGCTCATGCTCGGAAGCCAGGTCGTCACCCCAGTTGCAGGGGAACTCAAACTTCTTGCCGTTCTTGATGGCCTCCTGCAGGATATTGATACCCTCCGTATAAGGCAGGCGCACGAAAGTCTCCTTGAGCACACCCTCCAAACGGGCGATGAGTGTCTTGTCAATCATCTGGTTGAGGAAGGCGAGGTCGTCCTTGCAGTTGTCAAGGGCCCAGCGCACACAGTATTTGATGAAGTCCTCCTCGAGGTCCATCAGCTCTTCCTGATCGAGGAAGGCCACCTCAGGCTCCACCATCCAGAACTCTGCCAGGTGGCGCGGGGTGTTGGAGTTCTCAGCGCGGAAGGTAGGACCGAAGGTGTAGATGGCACCCAGGGCCGTTGCACCGAGCTCGCCCTCGAGCTGTCCGCTCACGGTCAGCGAGGTCTGTTCTCCGAAAAAGTCATCGTCGTAGATGATCTTCCCCTGCTCGTCCTTCTTCAGGTCGTAGAGGTTCTTCGTGGTTACCTGGAACATGTTTCCAGCACCTTCGCAGTCACTGGCAGTGATCAGCGGGGTGTGGAAATAGAAGAAGCCGTGCTCATGAAAATAGGTATGAATAGCCATTGCCATGTTATGACGGATACGCATCACGGCACCGAAGGTATTGGTGCGCAGACGCATGTGGGCATTCTTACGCATAGCCTCGAACGATTGTCCCTTCTTCTGCATAGGATAGTCATTGCCACAGAGACCATAGATCTCAATTGCCGCGGCCTGGATCTCAGAAGGTTGGCCGGGAGCCGGGCTCTCAACGAGCATACCCTCAACACAGATACACGAACCAGTGGTGACATCCTTCAGGCTAGCTTGGCTAGAAAGGCTAGTTTGGCTAGCCAGGCTAGAAATACTCGTCTTTTCCGGATCGACCACCACCTGCACGTTCTTGATGGTAGAGCCATCATTCAGGGCGATAAAGTCGACGGCCTTGGAGCTGCGGTGCGTACGCACCCAGCCCTTCACGCAGACGGCCTTACCGTATTCAGTGCTTTTCAGCACATCGATTATCTTTGTTCTTTTCATTATTCACTTCTCACTCTTCACTTTTCACTTCTCACTTTTCACTACTCATAGGCCCCCATTCTCAGGCGATCAACCTCCTCCTCAGTGAGATAGCGCCAGTCGCCTCTCTTCAGGTTCTTCTTCGTCAGACCGGCAAACTGCACACGGTCGAGTTTGAGGACCCTATAGCCGAGTGACTCGAAGATTCGACGGACGATACGGTTCTTACCCGAGTGGATCTCGATACCTACCTGTTTCTTGTCGGTGGGATGAGCATATTGCACATCATCGGCCTTGATCTCACCATCCTCCAACTGGATCCCCGTAGCAATCTGCTCCAGGTCGTGAGCCGCACAAGCCTTGTCGAGGAAGACATGATAGATCTTCTTCTTGAGATATTTGGGATGAGTGAGCTTCGAAGCCAGATCACCGTCGTTGGTCAGCAGAAGCACACCCGTGGTGTTACGGTCGAGACGGCCCACAGGATAGATGCGCTCAGTACAAGCACTCTTCACAAGATCCAATACTGTCTTGCGCTGCTGAGGATCATCAGCGGTGGTGACATAGTCCTTCGGTTTGTTGAGCAGGACATACACCTTCTTCTCGATGACGACGGGCTGGTCGTGAAAACGAACCTCATCCGTACGCAGTACCTTGGTACCGAGCTCGGTTACCACCTCACCATTGACGGTGACAACACCTGCCTGGATGAACTCATCAGCCTCACGACGACTGCAGACACCAGCATTGGCCAGGAACTTGTTCAGACGCAGCGGCTCATTGGGATCGATATTGACCTCCTTGTACTCAATGCGCTTCTTCATGCTGTACTTGGCATTCGGATCGTAGTCGGCAGTGTGCTGACGCTGCTTCTTATAGGGAGCGGCTCCGTAAGGTTTGCCACCCTTATTAAATTTGTTATAACCACCATTGGGATTGTAACCACCCTGCTGACGAGGCTGCTGGAAACCGCCACGGGGCTGATAACCGCCACGCGACTGATAACCGCCCTGACGGGGCTGATAACCACCCTCACCCTGCTGACGAGGCTGATAACCGCCACGGGGCTGATAACCGCCTTCACCTTGCTGACGGGGCTGATAGCCGCCGCGAGACTGATAACCACCCTGCTGACGGGGCTGATAGCCACCGCGAGACTGATAACCACCCTGACGGGGCTGATAACCGCCGCGAGGCTGATAACCGTTCTCACTCTGACGGGGTGAGCTCGACTGCAAGCCTGCACCGAATCCTTCGGGACGGAAGCCGCCCTCATCGTTGCTACGCTTAAAGGCAGGACGCTCTGCAGCAGGATGCTGACCTGTATGTATACGGGGGCGCGGTGAACGGCCCGGACGGAACTCACGTTGTTCTCTCTGAAAACCCTCTTTCTTCTCTTCCTGAGACGTGTTCTCTTGATTCATGTTCTCAATATCCATTTTTAATCGCTTTTTTGTGTTATACCTTATTTATAATATATATATGTTATCCTGATTGCTGGCGGTTGATGGTTAAATGCCCGTATAGGTTGAAGGCGTAATGGCACGGAGCTCGTCTTTCACAGACTCGCTGACGTCCAACGTATCGATAAAACCGGCGATGGCCTCGGCAGTAATACCCTCATTGGTACGAGTCAGGGCCTTCAAAGTCTCATAGGGATTGGGATAGGCCTCACGACGGAGGATGGTCTGGATACCCTCAGCTACCACAGCCCAGGTATTGTCAAGATCCTCCTGTAGTTTCGATTCGTTAAGGATCAGCTTACGGAGTCCCTTCAAAGTACTCTGGAAAGCTATCAGCGCATGACCCATGGGCACTCCGACATTGCGTAATACCGTGGAGTCAGTGAGATCTCGCTGCAGGCGGCTCACCGGCAGCTTTGCGGCCAGGAACTGCAGGACAGCATTGGCAATGCCAAGATTACCCTCCGAGTTCTCGTAGTCGATGGGGTTCACCTTGTGCGGCATGGCACTGCTACCTACCTCACCCTTCTTGATCTTCTGCTTGAAATACTCCATGGAGATATACATCCAAAAGTCACGGTCGAGGTCGATGACGATTGTATTGATACGACGCATGGCATCGAATAGTGCGCCCAGCCAGTCGTAGTTGGATATCTGGGTGGTGAACTGCTCACGCTCCAGTCCCAGTTTCTCCGAGACGAAACGGTTGCCGAAATCACACCAGTCGTACTGGGGGTAAGCCACATGATGGGCGTTGAAGTTACCTGTAGCGCCACCGAACTTGGCGGTAATGGGTGTATCCTTCAGCGAGCGGAGCTGTTCCTCCAGACGATAGACATACACCATGATCTCCTTACCCAAGCGCGTCGGTGAAGCGGGCTGTCCGTGGGTCTTGGCAAGCATGGGTACATTCTTCCAAGCTTCGGCATAATCATGGAGCTGCTCAATGAGTTCCTCGAGCAGGGGAATATACACATCGGCCAAGGCCTCCTTGATAGAAAGCGGCACCGAGGTATTATTGATATCCTGCGAGGTGAGGCCGAAATGGATGAATTCCTTGAAGCTAGATATACTAGCCTGACCAGATGGGCTAGATGGGCTAGAAATCTCCAGCGCATCGATGCGCTCCTTGATATAATATTCGACGGCCTTGACATCGTGATTAGTGATAGCCTCGATATCCTTCACCCGCTGAGCATCAGCGGGCGTGAATTCTCTGTAGATGTCACGTAAAGGTGCAAACAGGCTATGGTCGAAATCTGCCAGCTGCGGCAGAGGGAGTTCACAGAGTGTGATGAAATATTCTATCTCTACGCGGATGCGGTATCTGATAAGCGCATACTCAGAGAAGTATTCTGCCAGTGGCTCCGTTTTGCTCCGATAGCGGCCATCAATAGGCGAGATGGCTGTCAGCAATGATAAATCCATTTTATTTAATGTAGTCCTAACGATCGATAATTATCTTTCTATTCTTTCTCTCAAATATTCAAGTGTGTCGAAATTCGCGTGCAAAGGTACGGAGAAATTCAGAATCTGCAAAATTTTCTCACGAAAAAATTGCAGATTCCGACAATTTATAACTGATAGAGGTCGTTGGCTGCCAGCAAATCGACCTTAATCTCCGACAAGGCGGCCTCACAGGCCTCCAGGTCTGAGGGACGGATGATGACATGCGCCACGTCGCCATTGGCAAAGGAGTACATATACTCTATGAAGATACCCTTCGACGAGAGGTGCTTGAGAACCACTGCCAGAGAACCGCTGACATTAGGGCATACAAAACCGATGACATCGGTGATCTTCACTGCGAAGTGCTGCTCCTTCAAGACCTGATAGGCCTTGTCGGGTTCAGACACGATACAACGGAGGATGCCGAAGTCACTGTTATCGGCAATCGACATAGCGGAAAGGTTAATGCCTGCTGCACCGAGGGCTTCTGTCACTTCGGTCAGACGGCCGGATTTGTTCTCGAGGAACACGGATAGTTGTTTTGCTTTCATAACTATTATAGCCCCCTAAGTTAGGGGGATGGGGGTCTGAACAAGCGTTTATCAGACTATTTATGTTTATACTGGAAGGGAGTCTGCGCTTGTTCAGACCCCTACCCCCCTAACTTAGGGGGTTAAGACAACTGTCGCTTATCAATGACACGCTTGGCCTTGCCTTCGGAACGTTCGATACCCTTCGGCTCTACGAGTTTCACCTTGAAACCAAGACCGATAACGCTGCGGAGCTCACCTTCGAGTTTCTTCTGCAGCCCCACCATCGTCGACATATCATCGGTGAAGTACTCGTCTTTCACCTCGACCTTCAGCTCGGAAGTATCAGTATTGTTCACACGGTCGACGGTCAACAGGAAGTGGGGTTCGAACTCCTGCTGTTTGAGGATGACATCCTCGATCTGCGACGGGAACACATTGACACCACGGATGATGAGCATATCGTCGCAACGGCCCAGGATACGGTCCATACGCACGAGCGTGCGCCCGCACGTACATTTCTCATAGTGTAGGGCCGTCAGGTCGTGGGTACGGTAACGGAGCAGCGGCATACCCTCCTTGGTCAGATGAGTGAAGGTCAGTTCACCAAAGGAACCTTCTGGCAAAGGCTCACCCGTATTGGGATCCAGAATCTCAGGATAAAAATAGTCCTCATTGAGGTGGGTACCATGCTGTGCTTCACACTCATAGCCCACACCAGGACCGGCAATCTCCGAGAGTCCATAGATATCGTAGGCCTTGATACCCAGTGAAGCCTCGAGCTTGACACGCATCTTCTCCGTCCAGGGCTCAGCACCAAAGACACCGACCTTCAACTTGAACTCCTCACGCGGCCACTCACACTCACCTAGAGCCTCGCCCAGGAACATGGCGTAACTGGGGGTACAACAAAGAATCGTCGTTCCGAAGTCATGCATGAGTGTAATCTGCTTCTGCGTATTACCCGAAGAGATAGGGATCACCGAAGCACCGATATTCGTGGCACCATCATGTGCACCGAGACCTCCCGTAAAGAGACCGTAACCGTAGGCCACCTGGAAAATATCCTCCTTGCCGGCGCCATAAGCTGTGAAAGCACGGGAGATGGCCTCCGACCACATGGCGAGGTCTTTGCGGGTATAGAGCACAACGACGGGTTTACCGGTGGTTCCCGACGACGCGTGGATGCGGACAATCTGTGACATGGGTACAGCAGCCAGACCAAAGGGGTAGTTATCACGGAGGTCGAGCTTGTTGGTAAAGGGCAACTTGACGATGTCATCAATGCTCTTGATATCACCAGGCTCCAGTCCCATTTCCTGGAACTTCTTCCGGTAGAAAGGGGTGTTGTGGTAAACATACTCGGCCATTTTCACAAGCCGACGGCTCTGAATCTCGCGAAGTTGTTCGCGATCCATACACTCAATGTTTTGATTCCAAATCATAAGTCTTTGTCTTTCGTTTTATGGGTTTGTTGGGTTTATGGGCACAAAGGTAGTCATTTAATTTTAAACAACAAAAAAAAAGCCTCAGATTTTCATCTGAAACTTCATTTTGTGGGCGTTGACGGATTCGAACCGCCGACCCTCTGCTTGTAAGGCAGATGCTCTAAACCAGCTGAGCTAAACGCCCTTTTTTCAAAAGCGAGTGCAAAGGTACAACAAAAAAGTGAAAAGTGAAAAGTGAAAAGTGAAAAGTTGCTGAATGTTGACGTTTTTTAACGTTTTGCATCAAAAAGGCCGTCAATATCCGCCTGTGGAAGGATCACCAGGATCGGTTTCCCGTCAGGCGTGTAGTTCACATTGGAACAAGAGAAAAGACTGTTCACTATGGACTCCATCTCCTCATTCGACAAGACCTGACCATAAGGAATTGCAGCAGCTCGTGCCAACGACAGATGCAACGACTGCGACACTGAGAGGTCGATCGTCTGCGAAGCAGCCCCTGCCATCGCATCATGCTCGGCAACATCAACCAGGATCTGCTGTACCAACGACAACGGGTCAACGCCATCCATCCCCGCAGGAATACCATTCACCGCGAAGGTGCCACCGCCCAAAGGACTGAGATCGAAGCCCAGATTAGACAATTCGGGAAGGATCTGTTCCATGATGACGCTGTCTGATGGTGACAACTGCATGGTCTCGGGAAACAGCAGACGTTGGGAAGAGCCCCCACCCTCTGTAGAACCTGCCGATGCATAACGCTCGAAGAGGATACGGATATCAGCCCGGTGCTGGTCAATCACCATCAGACCGGACTTCACCGCCGTCATAATATACTGGCCCTTATATTGATAATGTGCCGGCGATTTGTCAGACAAAAGGCGCGACGTCACCACCGTACCTCCGCCCCCCTGCTCTTCACCGAAAAGCGACGTCTCGGTGGCGTCAGGGGCTGTGGGCGTCAATCCTTCGTAGAGTGTCTCCCATGAGGAGGGTGCACGATGGGAGGAAGACGCATGATCAAAGGGGTTATAGGAGGGATTATAAGTGACCTTCGGGGCCTGGATATGATCGTGTGAAGGGTCAAAGACCGGGATATCAGGCTTATCAACGGTATCAAAGTCAATGGAAGGAATCTCACAGAACTTTCCGATGGCGTCGCGGACAACAGCCACCAGCAGTTGCCAGATGGCCTGTTCGTTCTCGAACTTGATCTCTGTCTTCGTAGGATGGATGTTCACATCGATATCCGAGGGCTTGATCTCAAAATAGAGGAAATAGGGAGGTTGCAGTCCCTCTGGCACCAGACGCTCATAGGCGGTCATCACAGCCTTGTGGAAATAGGGATGCTTCATATAACGCCCGTTGACGAAGAAATAGTCGTTGCCACCTTTCTTCCGGGCGGCCTCGGGCTTAGACACAAACCCCGTCACACGACACATCACCGTATCTGCCTCCACAGGCAACAGATCCTGTCCGTACTGCTTGCCAAACACATCGGTAATACGCTGGCGCAGGCTACCAGGTTTCAGGTTCAACAGCTCTGCGCCATTATGATGGAAGGTGAAATGAATGTCGGGATAAACCAGTGCAATGCGCTCGTAGGCGGTGAGGATATTGTTCAGTTCGGTGGCATTCGACTTGAGGAATTTCCTACGGGCCGGAACATTATAAAAGAGATTCTCCACCCGGAAATTACAACCTACAGGACAAGCCACAGGCTGCTGGTCAAGGACCTTCGAACCAGCGATGGAGAGCTGAGTGCCAATCTCGTCAGCGGCCATACGCGTCTGCAGTTCCACCTGAGCCACAGCGGCGATAGAGGCAAGTGCCTCACCCCTGAAACCCATCGTATGAAGGTCAAAGAGGTCGTCGGCCTGCTTGATCTTTGACGTTGCATGACGTTCAAAAGCCAGACGGGCATCCGTCGATGACATACCACAGCCATCGTCAATCACCTGAATGGAGGTACGTCCGGCATCAACCACTATCACGTTGATGGTATGGGCACCGGCATCAACGGCATTCTCCACCAGCTCCTTGATAACAGAAGCAGGCCGCTGGATCACCTCACCAGCTGCAATCTGGTTGGCAACACTATCGGGCAAAAGATGGATTATATCAGACATTTCCCTTTCCTCTCTCCTCTTATCTCACTTCTTCCGCCAATTAAAGATGTCATAACGGTCACGGGGACGGACATAGTTATACCAGGCGAAACCCTGAAGACGCTTCTTGTCGGCAGGAATCTGGTTGGGTGGATACATGGTCCCCGAGGTCTTCGGCGTCCATACCCGCTCCAACTTACGGTCCTTCAGGAACATACGCATCTCAGTGGTCTCCTGATAATTATAGATGATGGCCACTGAGTCGCCTTCCTCGAAGAAATAGCCGATCAACACATTGTCCTTGGCCCGTGTCTCGTGGATCTTGCCATCTATAAAGTAAGCAAACATCTCCTTCGACGACACCTGGTTATACAATGTGGTGTCGCTCTTCAACTGCTGGATGGAGAAGGCATTGTTGATGACGTGGGCATGGTCGATAAGGGAGTCTTTCATGAACACATCGATCCGGTCACCCAACAACTGCTGATTATAGTTCCAGACGATAGGATCGAAGTACATCGTCATACAGGAGTCGAGGGAGTTATAGACCAGCGAGTCGCAGACAGCCTGTACATCGGTACGATAGGCCCGGACATGATGGTATGCGTGGATCTTACGATAGACGGAGTCGGTCTCGATGTTAAAGGTGATGACCTTCAGGGTATCGGCATGCATAAACAGGGAGTCGCCTTGCGAATAGTCGATGGCCACCGCAGAGTCAGTACACAACGCATAACCGGTGTTCTCCCAGTATTCACCGTAATTGCCGGTCATCTTGTTCTTGTTTACAGAGTCCACGTAGACGACATTCCGGAAAGCCTGACTGAAACCCTGCTTACTGTCGTAATAGACACTATCGCCCACCATCGACTTTCCCTGATTATTGAGCACCGAACGGTTCAAAAGCGTGGCCTGGTCGTTTCTCGTATCGTAATAGCCCTCCTCGGAATAGATACGACTGTTACCTGATGTGATATGCGAAGGACCGACAATATGGGCGACAGAACGGGCATTGTCGTAATAAAGGGTGTCGGTGGTGAGATAGAATTTCGGGCTCTTCATCTTCACGTCGAAATTGAAGACCGACATCTTACTCTTGGTATTGTATTCACCCCAATCGGAAGTCAACGTGGTCTTACCGTCAATCATCTTACCGCCTTCGAAGAAGTAGGCATTATCATACAGACGGTCAAAGTCTAGAGAGTCGGTGTAGAGTGTGGTCTTGCGGTTCTTGAGCACCACATTATAACGGGCCCTTGCCATTTGCTCGTTACCGTCGTAATAGGCATAGTCGGAGGTCAGAGAGAGGGTATCGCCCTGATACATCTTCACATGACCGAAAGCCTCAAACGAATTACTGGCCTCATAGAAATAGGCACTATCGCAATACAGACGGGCACCGGCATGGGTAAAATGGACCTTACCGTTGAGAATCGTGGCATCGGGATCCTTATACTGGTCGAAATGAAGCACATCGGCATGCACGAGATAGACGCGGTCATCCTTCACGGTCTTCCGCGCCGGCCGTTTTCTGGCAGGTCGCTTCTTCTGGGCCTCGGCACCCGCCACAGCCAGAAGAAATACAATCATCAAGAAATAAACGGCCTTCTTCATCGTCTACTTAAACCATCCCTCGTACTCAAATTTACAGTCCCGGTAATTCTCATTCAGCCTGGTATAGACCGACTTGATCTTATCGACCACCCACTGATGAACGCGCTCCTCATTGCGCTTATTGAGTACCACATCCTTCATCACCTGGAAATCCTCTGAGATAGAAGCCTTATGGCCTTCCACACGGTTCTTCAGTTTTACAATAGCACAAACGGTCTTACCGCGCTGGTTAATCATCTGGAAAGCCTGTGAAATCTGTCCTACCTGCATGGTATCCACCACCTTTGCCACTTCCTGAGGCAGATCCTGCATCTGGAACTTCGAAGAAATACGACCGGTCTGCATATTGGTGTTCGACATCAGACCTTTGTTATTATGGGTGTCCTTGTCGTCAGACAACAGACTGGCAGCCTCCTCAAAGGAGAACTTCTCTTGACGGATATCTGCCGCAATGGAGTCCAGACGACCAATTGCCTTCTCAATAGCCTCATCAGAAACGACAGGTTTCTTCAGGATATGACGCACATTGACCTTGTCACCACGTTTCTCCACAAGCTGGATGATATGGTAACCGAACTCCGACTCCACAATCTTCGAGATTTTCTTCGGATCGGTGAGATTGAAGGCCACAGCGGCAAATGCAGGATCAAGGGTGGCACGACCCATCAGACCCAGTTCTCCTCCCTGACGGGCAGAACCCGGGTCTTCGGAATAGAGACGGGCAAGAGCCTGGAAAGAGGTCTCTCCCTTCGTCACACGATCGGTATAGTCACGCAATTCATCCTTCACACGGTTGATCTCCTCGGGATCGATACGCGGTGTCAGCGTCACGATCTGCACTTCAACCTCCGTAGGCACATAAGGCAGACTATCCTGTGGCAAGTTATTGAAATAACGACGTACATCAGCGGGTGTCACGGAGATATCCTCCACCAGTTTCATCTTCATTTTCTGGATCTTACGACGGTCACGCATCTCCTGACGCAGTTCCTGACGCATCTGTGAAATCGTCTGGTGCTTGTATTCCTCGAGACGCTCACGGGAACCGTCCACCATCTCCAACCAATAACTGATCTGCTGTTCCACCTCCTGAGCCACATCAGCCTCTGTCACCTCGATACTGTCGATATCGGCCTGATGGAGGAAGAGCTTGTTGACGGCTATCTGCTCGGGGATGGCACAGTCGGGGTCGCCATTCCATTTCACACCTTCCATCGCAGCCTGCATACGCAAGGCTTCCACATCCGACTTCAGGACAGCCTCATCGCCTACCACCCAGATCACCTCGTCGATCACGGCATGCTCAGGCACGGAAAGGGCTGAGTCTGCCGGAGCCTGACCAGACATCGTCTTCGGAGCATGAGGAATAGAGGCAATACCCAGGAAGGGCACGGCCAGGAAGAGGGCAAAGATAAGATTTCTTGTTGTCTTCATCTATTTAATGACGATTAATGCTTATTGACGGTTTTCAATACATCCTTATTCACGGAGAAGGAATACTTCTGTCGCAGGTCATAGACCCAGGCCTTCTCCAACATATCCTGATAGTCGTTCACCACTTGTCCGCGCACATCGGTATAGTTTTCAGGACGCTTCAGTTTCTTACCATAGACGGCAGAGATGGGATAATCCTTCAACACAGCTGCCTGCTTGTCATTTGCCCCGTTCTTGGGCGCGGTCTTGAAGACTTCCGTGTCCACGAGGGCATTGTCACCAGGTTTGAAGATACCGATCTCCACACGGATACGAACCACGGAATCAGGATTGAACGTAGAACGCAGCTTATCAGCCCACTGATCGAAGGGCAATTTCTTCACACTGTTCTTCACAGCCTTTACATCGGCCTTGTCCTTCACGTGGTAGGCAATGCCCTTATAACGGGGCTCCGACCACACATAGTCCTTCTTATGATCATTGAAATAGGCCTGCAGACCAGCCTCATCGGTGCTGCCCTTGTCCCAGACCATCTGCTTGCTGATCTCATAGAGCAACAGACCGTCGTGGTATTCCTTCATCAGGTATTTCATCTCAGGATCAGCTGCCGCCAACGAGTCCGCACGACGGTCCATCACCTTCTCAGCCGTGAGGGCGCCGGCAGAGGCGTCCACCTCACTCTTCACACGCTGCTTGGCAATCTGTTCGCGGACACCCTGCTGTTCGATACTCTTCACAATCTGAGTCTTCAGTGAATCGAAGGGTTCCAACTGCTTACGACCCTTCATCTGTATCACATGCCAACCAGCGGGAGAAAGCACGGGTTGACTCATCTCACCCGTCTGCAGGGCGTATGCGGCATCCTCAAACTCCTTGAAAGCCTGATTCGGACCAATCCAGTAAGGCAACTGTCCACCGTTAACAGCCGTCGACTTGTCGTCAGACACCTTCTTGGCCAGGTCAGCGAAGTCGGCACCACTCCTCAGGGCCTTGTAGACAGAGTCGATACGCTGCTTGGCCTCGTCCTGCTCAGCTTGGGTAGCCTGCGTAGAAACCTTAATCAGGATATGGGCAGGCAATATCAGGCCACGGGGACCGATCTGGTCCTTTGCACGGTCATAGACCTTCCTGGCCTCCACGAGCACATCGGCATCGGTGGCCATCGTAGGACGCACCTGCTGGTCACGATACATCGTATATTCCTGTTTGAATGAGGTCAGCGTATCGTAATGGGCATCGAGGGCCGCAGCCACTTTCAACTTGTAATTGATGAACAGGTCCACATACTCATCCACCGTTTTCTTGTCAATCACATCAGCACCATTGTTCTTATTGTAGGAATACTCGAACTCAGAACGGGGCACAGGCACACCGTTGATGGTCATTATAATCGGATCGGACTGAGCAGATGCAGTGAATAGTGAATAGTGAATAGTGAATAGTACCACTACCACTCTCATCCACCACATGGTCTGACCCTTCATTATTTCTCTACTCATAGTTTCAACCATTTTTCACTTATGACTATTCACTTTTCACTATTCACTAATCGTTAGGACGCGAATAGTTCGGGGCCTCACTGGTGATGGTGATATCATGCGGATGGCTCTCGTTCACACCAGCATTGGTGATACGGGTGAACTTAGCCTCATGCAACTTCTCGATAGTAGCGGCACCACAGTAACCCATACCGGAACGAAGGCCGCCCACCATCTGGTAGATCACCTCCTGAACCGTCCCCTTGTAAGGCACACGTCCGGCGATACCCTCTGGCACGAGCTTCTTCACCTCTTTGGTATCGCCCTGGAAATAGCGGTCCTTAGAGCCATGCTTTTGTTCCATCGCCTCCAGAGAGCCCATACCACGATAGCTCTTGAACTTACGACCATTGAAGATAATGGTTTCACCAGGGCTCTCCTCAGTACCGGCTACCAGCGAACCGATCATCACACAGGAACCGCCAGCGGCCAAGGCCTTGACAATATCACCAGAATAGCGCAGGCCACCATCAGCGATCAGAGGTACATCGGTACCTTTCAAGGCACTGTATACATCATAGACGGCACTCAACTGGGGTACTCCCACACCAGCCACGACACGCGTGGTACAGATAGAGCCCGGTCCTATTCCCACCTTCACGGCATCAGCACCATTGTCCACCAACATCCTGGCGGCCTCGCCTGTTGCCACGTTACCAACGACGATGTCGATATTGGGGAAGCATTTCTTAGCTTCTACCAATTTCTCGATAACCGACTTGGAATGACCGTGGGCCGTATCAATCACAATGGCATCGGCTCCGGCATCCACGAGGGCCTGCATGCGGTCGAGGGTGTCATCAGTCACACCCACTCCGGCTGCCACACGCAGACGACCTTTTTCATCCTTGCAGGCCATCGGCTTGTCCTTGGCCTTCGTGATGTCCTTATAGGTAATCAGACCTACCAGACGGTTGTCCTTGTCGACAACGGGCAGTTTCTCAATCTTGTTCTTCTGCAGGATCTCCGCAGCCGATATCAGGTCGGTCTGCTGATGGGTGGTCACGAGATGATCCTTCGACATGATCTCGTCAACAGGACGGTCCAAACAACGCTCAAAGCGTAGGTCACGGTTGGTCACAATACCTACCAGCCGTTTCTCATCATCCACTACGGGAATACCACCGATATGATACTCAGCCATGATATCCAAGGCCTGGGCGACAGTCGAACCGAGGGGGATGGTCACGGGATCATAGATCATACCGTTCTCAGCACGCTTGACGATAGCCACCTGACGGGCCTGTTCTTCAATCGGCATGTTCTTGTGGATCACACCGATACCTCCTTCACGGGCAATGGCAATTGCCATCTGCGACTCCGTTACGGTATCCATCGCTGCCGTCACAAAGGGCACGTTCAGCTGGATATGCCTGGAGAAGCGGGTTTTCAACTCTACCGTCTTGGGTAACACTTCCGAATAAGCGGGAATTAAGAGGACATCGTCGAATGTCAGTCCGTCCATTACGATCTTGTCTGCAATAAATGAAGCCATAAAATCTACCTTTGTTTTAAATATTGCGTGCAAAGGTACAAAAAAGGAGTGAAAAGTGAACAGTGAAAAGTGAAAAATTTGCTACCGCTATCTTTTTTTAACCACTCTTCACTTACGATTAGATGTGGCGGCAGCAAATTTTTCACTTTTCACTGTAACCTTTTACCTTTAATTCGCCATTTCCGAAAGGAACTTGATACGGACGAGCCTGATTTCATCTTCCGAATACTCACCGCCCAACTCATCCTGGGCCACACTCAGACGGTCGGTATCCGACTCGGCGAAATAATCATAGATATCATCGATATGATCCTCGTCCATCACCTCTTCAAGGAAATAGTCGATATTCAGTTTGGTACCACTATAGACGATGGCCTCGATCTCCGAGAGGAGCTCATCGAAGTCGATGCCCTGGGCATTGGCGATATCATCGAGAGCCACCTGACGGTCAATGCTCTGGATGATCTTCACCTTCAGCATCGATTTCTTGGCCACCGTACGCACGCGCAGGTCCACCTGACGCTCTATCTCGTTCTCATCGCAGTATTTCTTGATGAGGTCTACAAACTCCTTGGCGTAAGGCTGTTTCACCTTTCCTTCGCCCACACCCTGGATATTCTTCAGTTCTTCGAGCGTCACGGGATAGTCGGTGGCCATCTGGTCAATGCTCACATCCTGGAAGATAACATATGGCGGACGTTCCATCCTCTTGGACACCTTCTTACGCAGGTCACGCAGCATGGCAGCCAACGTGGGATCAAGGGCACCAGCCGCACCTTCGTGGTCGCCACCGCCATCCACCTCATCACTGAACTCAGCGTCCTTCACAATCATGAACGACTGCGGAGCCTTCAGGAATTTCTTGCCTGCAGAAGTAATCTTCAGGATACCGTAGTTCTCTACTTCCTTCTTCAGATAGCCCATGAGCAGTGCCTGTCGGATCACGGGGTTCCAGATCTTCGGGTCATCATCCTCACCGATGCCGAACTCATCGTACTCATGGTGTTTGTGGGCTATAATCTCCTCTGTCTCCTTGCCGATAATGAAATCTATCACATAGTCTGAGCGGAAGTTCTCCTTGATGCGCTGAATCACCTGTAACACGGTCACCAACTGGTTCATGGCTTCGATCTTCGTCTTCGGATGCAGACAGTTATCGCAGTTGCCACAGTTCTCGCGGTCGTAAATCTCTCCGAAATAATGCAACAGCATCTTTCTCCGGCAGACACTTGTCTCGGCGTATGCTGCCGTCTCCACGAGCAACTGACGACCGATATCCTGTTCGGCCACGGGCTTGCCCTCCATGAATTTCTCCAACTTATCGAGATCCTTGCTCGAATAGAAGGCCAGACAGATGCCCTCACCGCCATCACGACCGGCGCGGCCCGTTTCCTGGTAATAGCCTTCAAGCGACTTAGGTATGTCGTAATGGATGACAAAACGCACATCGGGTTTGTCAATACCCATGCCAAAAGCGATGGTGGCCACGATTACATCGATATTCTCCATCAGGAAATCATCCTGTGTCTGGGTACGGGTGGGTGAATCGAGTCCGGCATGATAGGCCGCCGCCTTGATGTCATTGGCCCTGAGGATGGCCGCCAACTCCTCCACTTTCTTACGCGAGAGACAGTAGATAATGCCGCTCTTGCCTGGATGCTGCTTGATAAAACGGATAATATCCTTGTCGACATCCTTCGTCTTGGAACGTACCTCATAATAGAGGTTCGGACGGTTAAACGAGCTCTTGAACTCCTTGGCGTCCATGATACCCAGGTTCTTCTTGATATCCGATCGTACCTTGTCAGTGGCCGTCGCCGTCAGCGCAATGATGGGCGCCTGTCCGATCTCGTTCACGATCGGACGAATACGACGGTATTCCGGACGGAAGTCATGACCCCACTCCGATATACAATGGGCCTCGTCGACGGCATAAAATGATATCTTCACCGATTTGAGGAACTCCACATTCTCCTCTTTTGTAAGCGACTCAGGTGCAACGTACAGCAATTTGGTGATGCCTGCCTGAATATCTGTCTTCACCTGATCAATGGCCGCCTTGTTCAGCGACGAGTTCAGGTAATGGGCTGTCCCCTCATGCTCACTCAGCTGTGAGATGAAGTCCACCTGATTCTTCATCAGGGCAATCAACGGCGATATCACGATGGCAACGCCGTCCATCAGCAGCGAGGGCAGCTGATAGCAGAGCGACTTGCCGCCGCCTGTGGGCATCAGTACAAAGGTATCCTTTCCATCCAACAGACTCTGGATGATTTTCTCCTGGTCACCTTTGAATTTGTCAAAGCCGAAATACTTCTTCAGTGCTTCATGCAGATTGGCTTTTTTCGTCATATCATTTTTCCTTCTTTCGTTAATGTAATAGGCTTGTAGCTGTCTGTATCTCAGGATGCCAGCCGATGCAGCTGCGACTTCTCCAGTTGTTGCAACGCATACTTGGCTGTAACTTCAAATTTCTTTACTCTCTTCGACGGAATCTCAAACATCGTATCCATCATCACCGTCTCTACGATTGAACGCAGGCCACGGGCACCGAGTTTGTATTCCACCGCCTTATCAACAATCACCTTCAGGGCCTCAGGCGTAAACGTCAGTTTGATACCATCCATCTCAAACAGCTTTTCATATTGCTTTACGATGGAATTCTTCGGCTCGATGAGAATCTTTTCCAAAGCCTCACGATCGAGCGGGTTCAGGTAGGTCAGCACGGGGAGACGACCGATGATTTCTGGTATCAGTCCGAACGACTTCAAATCCTGAGGCACCACATACTGCATCAGATTTTCTTTATCAATTTTCGCAACATTCTGCACAGAGTTATAACCCACAACATGCGTATTCATACGCTGGGCTATCTTACGCTCAATCCCGTCGAAGGCACCACCGCAGATAAAGAGGATATTCCTCGTATCCACAGAGATATAGTCCTGATCAGGATGCTTACGTCCGCCCTTGGGCGGTACGTTGACATTGGTGCCCTCCAGCAGCTTGAGCAATCCCTGCTGCACGCCCTCACCGCTCACGTCACGCGTGATGGAGGGATTATCGCTTTTACGGGCTATCTTGTCGATCTCGTCGATGAAAACGATACCTCTCTGGGCTGCTGCCACGTCGTAGTCGGCCACCTGCAACAGACGTGTCAGAATGCTCTCCACATCCTCGCCCACATAACCGGCCTCGGTGAACACAGTGGCATCGACTATGGTGAAGGGCACATCCAGCAATTTGGCAATCGTGCGCGCCAGCAGGGTCTTACCCGTACCTGTTGAGCCTACCATGATGATATTGCTCTTCTCGATCTCCACGCCATCTTTGTCCTCGGGCTGCTGCAACCGCTTATAATGATTATAGACGGCCACGGAGAGAAAGCGCTTGGCCTGGTCCTGACCGATCACATACTGGTCCAGATAGTTCTTTATCTCCACGGGCTTGGGAACGGCCTTCGTCTTGGGCTTGCCGTTCTTGCCACCTGCCTGGGGAGCATTTGCAAGATTCTCCTGCACAATACGGTAAGCCTGCTCAGCGCAGATCTCGCAGATATTGCCGTTCACACCCGTGATGAGCAACCTGCACTCTCTTTCCGTTCTTCCGCAGAAGTTACATACTTTCTTCACCATTATTTCTTTCTTGTGAGGACATTGTCTATCATACCGTAGGCCTTGGCCTCCTCAGCCGTCATCCAGTAGTTACGGTCGGAGTCGGCATATACCTTGTCATACGGTGTGTGGGAGTGCTCGGAGATGATCGTGTAGAGTTCTTTCTTGAACTTCAGGATCTCCTTGGCCTCAATCTCAATATCAGAGGCTTGGCCCTGTACACCGCCGAGGGGCTGGTGAATCATCACACGGCTATGAGGCAGTGCCGAACGCTTGCCCTCGGTACCGGCCACGAGCAGCACAGCACCCATCGAGGCGGCCATACCTGTACAAATGGTAGCCACGTCGCTGGAGATGAACTGCATGGTATCGTAGATGCCGAGACCGGCTGTCACACTGCCACCAGGCGAGTTGATATAGATGCTGATATCCTTGCCGGAATCAACGGAATCGAGATACAACAACTGAGCCTGCAATGTATTGGCGGTATAGTCGTCAATCTGGGTACCCAGGAAGATGATACGGTCCATCATCAAACGGGAGAACACATCCATCTGCGTCACGTTCAACTGACGCTCCTCAAGGATATACGGATTCAGATACTGTGCCTGTGCCTGCATCACCTCGTCGAGTGTCAGGCCATCCATGCCTAAATGCCCTACGGCATATTTCCTAAAATCATTCTTCATAAGCTTCATAACTATTTCACTATTTACTTTTCACTACTCACTTTTCACCACTAAAAAAGGGTTTTCGACCTTTTTACCTCGTGATTGGGACACAAAGATAAGAAAAAAAGTCGATAACCCTTCAAAAAAAGGAGTTATTTTTTCGTAAAAATACTTATTTTCCCTCCATCATCTTATTAAACTCGTCTAAAGTGACCGTTTTTTCGTCCAGTTTGACAACTGTCTTGAGCTTTTCGGTCAGTTTCAGATCAACGGCGCGGTCAACAAAGCCATCGATGTTCTCGCGCTTCTTCAACTGCTCCTCGGCATAGTTGTCGAGCACGTCATCGGGCACATTTGACATACCATACTGGGCGAACTGTGCACGAACAGCCTCACGGGCCACACGCTTCACATCCTCATCCTCGATCTTGATCTCCTGAGCAGCCACGATCTGCTCCTTGATGAGGTGCCAGGCAAGTTCCTTGATGCTGCCCTCGAAGTTCTTCTCCACATAGTCGGCACCCTTGTCCTTGTTGTTCTGCAGCATCACACGCTTCAACAGGGCCTCGGGGAACTCGAGCTTACCCACCTTCTTCTCCAGATGAGCGCGTACGTCCTGCATGAACTTATAATCGCTGCTGCCAACAAACTGAGCCTTCAGCTGCTCGGCGATCTTCTCACGGAAAGCCTTCTCGTCCTTCACAGTACCCTCACCAAACACACGGTCAAAGAGTTTCTGGTCAACCTCAGCGGGCTGGAAATGGCGGATCTCCGTCACCTGGAACGAGAAATCGCTGTTCACATCGGCAATGTCTTCCTTCTTCACCTTCAGCAGGGCAGCCACCTCAGCATCATTGTCGGGATAGGCCTTCTTGGGATTGAAGGTGATGATATCACCGGGCTTACAGCCATCGAAGAGTTTCTTCTGCTTGTCTTCCTTGATATAGGCGGGCATGATCATACCGCTCTCCGTGGTGATACCACCTTCGAGGGTGTTACCCTTTTCGTCGAGCTGGCGCAGGTCACCAGTGATGGTGTCGTTACCACTGAACACCTCGGCCTTTACGAACTCACCACCCTGAGATGCATACATCTGCACCTGCTGGTCGATGAGTTTATCGTCAACGTCAATCGTATAATAAGCAATCTTATCCTTACCGCTCAGGGCTGCCTTGAACTCGGGAGCCACAGCAATGTCGAACACGAAAGTCATCTCACCGTCCTTCTCGAAGTCCTGTGGCTGCTGCTTGTCGCTGGGCAGGGGCTCACCAAGCATCTGGATCTTGTTCTCACGCACATATTCGTAGAGCTTCTCGCCCATCAGGCGATTCACCTCGTCCACCTTAACGGCAGTGCCGTACTGCTTCTTGATCATACCCATGGGAACCATACCTGGACGGAAGCCAGGCACCTGGGCCTTCTTGCGATAGTCTTTCAGGGTCTTCTCGACCTTCTCCTGATAGTCAGCTGGCTCAATGGTCATGGTCAGCACGCCATTGATCTTATCAGGGCAATCAAATGTAATTTTCATCTTTCTTTATACCTTATTATATAATACATTCAAAAATTGAGGTGCAAAAGTACAACAAAAAAGGGAAAATGAAGCGTGAAAAGCAAACAAAATAACGTTCTCTTGTTATTTTTTAACGTTTCGCGCCTTCTTTCCACCAAACATTTGTCCCTTTAACTCCTCTTTAACTCCACTTTACTACTGTTCTGCTTCTTCCTTTGCCTTGCGTTCTTCTTCCATCAACTGGAAATCCTTCTTACGCAGCACGAACGAGTTCGTCAGGTACTTCTCCCTCACGATCTTGTTCTCCGCCAATTCCTCAGGTGAACCCTGGAACAGGATACGGCCCTCGAACAACAGGTAGGCACGATCGGTGATGGTCAGCGTCTCATCCACGTTATGGTCGGTAATCAGGATACCGATGTTCCTGTACTTCAGCTTCCACACGATCTGCTGGATATCCTCCACAGCGATGGGGTCGACGCCCGCAAAAGGCTCGTCAAGCATGATGAACTTCGGCTCGATAGCCAGGCATCGGGCTATCTCCGTCCTTCTTCGCTCACCGCCAGAAAGCTGGTCACCCTTGTTCTTGCGCACCTTACCCAGACGGAACTCCTTGATCAGGTCCTCCAGTTTCTCCAGCTGATAGTCACGGGGCTTACCCGTCATCTCCAGCACCGAGAGGATATTGTCCTCCACACTCATCTTGCGGAACACCGAAGCCTCCTGGGCCAGATAGCCGATACCCGCACGGGCACGCTTGAACACAGGGTATTTCGTCACATCCTCGTCGCCAAGATAGATATGTCCGCCATTAGGCACAATCAGACCTGTGGTCATATAAAACGAGGTGGTCTTTCCTGCACCGTTTGGTCCCAGCAGACCAACGATCTCACCCTGCTTCACATTGAAGCTCACATCGTTCACAACGGTACGCTTGCCATACCGTTTCACGAGCCCTTCCGTGCGTAGTACTAATCCTTCTGTCTCCATAATCGACCGCAAAGTTACAAAAATAATTCATAATTCATAATGCATCATGCATAATTTTTACGTGCGGCAGCAAATTTTTCACTTTTCACTTTTCACTTTTCACTTTTTTTCGTACCTTTGCGGGCGATAAAGACAAGACAAAGAGATGATCATCATCAAATATCTGGCCATATTCGGACGCTACGTCCAACTGATGGGGCGCACTTTTTCCGTTCCCGAGCGCATGCGCATGTTCTTCAAATCGTATGTAAAGGAGATGGCGCAGTTAGGCGTGAACTCCATCGGCATCGTGCTGCTCATCTCGTTCTTTATCGGTGCCGTGATCTGCATCCAGATGAAGCTGAACATCCAGAGTCCGTGGATGCCCCGCTGGGTGAGCGGCTATACCACACGCGAAATCCTGTTGCTGGAGTTCTCGAGTTCCATCATGTGTCTGATCCTGGCCGGTAAGGTGGGGTCGAACATCGCATCGGAGCTGGGCACCATGCGTGTCACGCAGCAGATCGACGCCCTGGACATCATGGGTGTGAACTCTGCCTGTTACCTTATCCTGCCTAAAATCATGGGTATGCTCACCATCATGCCCTTCCTGGTGATCTTCTCGTCAGCCACGGGTATCCTGGGTGCCTACGCCACTGCCTACATAGGCCATGTGCTGCCTCCTGACGACCTGACCTTGGGTCTGCAGCACCAATTCAAGGCGTGGTTCATGTGGATGTCGATCATCAAGAGCCAGTTCTTTGCCTTTATCATATCGAGTGTTCCCGCCTTTTGCGGCTATACCGTCGAGGGTGGTAGCGTGAACGTGGGCAAAGCCTCTACGGATGCTGTCGTCACATCAAGTGTGCTGATACTCTTCAGCGATGTCTTCCTAACCCAGTTGCTGTCATGATAGAAGTAAAGGAACTGACCAAGTGTTTCGATGACAAGACGGTGCTGGAGGGAATCAACACCGTGTTTGAGGACGGCAAGACCAACCTCATTATCGGTCAGAGCGGTTCTGGCAAGACCGTGCTGATGAAGAACCTCGTGGGACTGCTGGACCCCACAAGCGGACAGGTGCTCTACGACGGGCGCGACTTCGTGGCCATGTCGAAGAAAGAGAAGGTATACATGCGTCGTGAGATGGGCATGATCTTCCAGAGTGCCGCCCTGTTCGACTCGCTGACGGTATTGGAAAACGTGATGTTCCCCTTGGATATGTTCTCGACAATGACGCTCCGCGAGCGCACCAAACGGGCTATGGACTGTCTGGACCGCGTGAATCTCGTGGGGGCTGAGGAGAAGTTCCCTGGAGAGTTGTCTGGTGGTATGCAGAAGCGCGTGGCCATCGCCCGCGCCATCGCCCTGAATCCCAAGTACCTCTTCTGCGACGAACCTAACTCCGGCCTCGACCCCAAGACCTCACTCGTCATCGACGACCTGCTGCACAGCATCACGAAGGAATTCAACATGACCACCATCATCAATACCCACGACATGAACTCCGTGATGGGTATTGGCGAGAATATCATCTTCATCTACGAAGGCCACAAGGAGTGGCAAGGCATCAGCAGCCAGATCATGCACTCCGACAACCAGCGCCTCACCGACTTCATCTTCGCCAGCGACCTGCTGAAAAACATGCGCCAGCTCGTCCTGGAAAAAGAGCAGCAATAAAATTCGACAACCAGCCACTCATTTGAATTCTTTTTTCTTTTTGTCAGTTCCCCCTGAATCCTACACTTTTAGCCCTATCAGTCTTACAGTCAACGTTTTACATTGAGTGTAGGTTATTAGCAATCTTACACCACCATCACTCTCTGTAAAACAACTTGTTTTACTATATTTAAAGGCACCTTATTCAGTTTTTAAAGGCATCCTATTGACAGTAAAACAAGTTGTTTTACTTTTGTTAAAAGTTCCACTTGACGCCAATAGTGGGATTGACGAAGAAGGTTTTGTCGTTGACGGTGTTATAGATGAAGTTGTTGCTGATCTCCACCTCGGAACCTACGCTGAAGTGCTCGGTGAAGTTATACCATAGCTGTGGCTCTGAGAGGATGACGAGCTGCCCATGACCGTCGGCCTTCTGTCCGCGCCAGAAATCGATGAAGCCAGAGAATGACATCTTGCGATCGAAGAAATGGACACCCCACACACCCGTCAGCTGCATGCTGTTGTAGGCAGAATTGAAATCGTAGTTCTTGAAAAAGCGCTTGTAGAGCAACTGTAATGACCAAGTGGCGGTGTAGTTGGGCGTATTGCCGTTGTAGGTGATACCAGCAAGAGCAGCCTGCTGGTAGCTACCAGAACGGGAACCCAGGCCGCCATCATACTCGACGTGAAGGGCAAGGGGCAGTTTCTTGACGAGGTTAAATTCACGGGAAATCTCCGTATAGGCACCGAGAGTCTCCTTGCGGCTAAGGTCAATGTCGACGAAGTAGTACCAAGAGCCCCAGTTGTCGGCCTTGAACTGCTCGAGGGTGACGGTGACTTTCTGACGCGTGGATTCCTCATCAGGATAGAGGTTACGACCGAAGTCGTAATGCAACTGAATGTTCTGGGCGTTGGCCGTGAGAGCGGCGAAGGCCAGGAGAGAAAGGGAAAGGATTTTTTTCATGTTCATATTCTTTTTATTTTTTCTATGATTATATTTGCGGCGTTGTCGGGAGCAATCTGGTCTCCGAGGCGACGGCTGACCTCTTCATAGCCTTTCAGCATAGCAGAGCGGGCAGGGCCGGAGAGGATCTTGTCGAGTTCGCAACGGATACGGTCGACGGTGAAGGTACGTCCCAGGAGTTCTGTGACCACCTCGCGATCGGCAATGAGATTGACCAAGGATACATATTTTACTTTTATCAGATGACGACGTACATAATCAGCAATCACAGGGAGGGGGAGCTTGTAGCATACCACCTGCGGCACCCGGAAAAGACAGGTCTCGAGAGTAGCGGTGCCACTGGTGACGAGGGCAGCATGGGCCTTGGAAAGCAGGTCGTAAGTCTGGTTATAAACAATCTGCACATTCTCTCCTTCGATGAATTGTGCATAATAGTCGGGGGCGATACCAGGAGCCCCAGCGAGGATAATCTGATAATCAGTCTCATAGGGTTTCACGGCCTCCAGCATCGCAGGGAGATTGTCCTTGATCTCCTGCTGGCGGCTCCCCGCCAGCAGAGCGATTATTTTTAGTGAAGAACTAAACTCTTCACTCTTTGTTTCAAACAAAAACTCGCGCACCTCGGCAGCGGTGGGATTACCCACGTAGTGAATGGGATAATGGTGCTTGCCTTCAAAGAAATCGACCTCGAAGGGCAGAATGGAGAAGAGCTCGTCGACATCGCGCTTGATATTCTTGATGCGGTACTCTTTCCATGCCCAGATTTTCGGGGAGATGTAATAATAGACGGGTATGTTTGTCTTAGATTTTACAAACTTCGCTATCTTCAGATTAAAGCCTGGATAGTCGACGAGGATGACGCAATCAGGTTGCCAGGAGACGATATCATCCTTGCACATCTGCATATTCCTCAGTATCGTAGGCAAGTGAAGAAGAACAGGAACGAAACCCATATAGGCGAGGTCGCGATAGTGGCGAACGCAGGTTCCACCCACCGCCTTCATCAGGTCGCCACCAAAGAATCTGAACTGCGCATTGGCGTCAAGATTCTTCAATGACTGCATCAGATGCGAAGCATGGAGGTCGCCCGAGGCTTCACCGACTATCAGATAGTACTTCATAATTCCCAACTGTTAAGGAGGTCGAAAGCGGAGTAGGCTGTGAGGTCGATCTGGGTAGGAGTGATGGCCACATAGCCATGATCGAGGGCCCAGCGGTCTGTATCTTCGGCCTCAGGCTCATCGTTGCGGTAATGGCCTACCATCCACCAATAGTCATAGCCTCGGGGATGATGACACTTCGACACCTCGTTGAACCAGGTGCCTGGAGCCATACGACAGACCTTCACGCCCTGGAACATGGGGGCGACGGGGAAATTGACATTGAGGCAGACGCCCTGAGGCAGGCCATCTTTGAGCACCTGGGCCGTGATGTTACGGATATAGGGGCGGAGGGGTTCGAAGTCGGCATCTTCGCGATGGTCGCAGAGCGAAAAGGCCACTGAGGGGATGTATTTCATACAGCCTTCGAGCGTAACTCCCATCGTACCGCTGTAATGGGCATTGACAGAAGCGTTGTCGCCATGGTTGATGCCACCGATGACCATATCAGGCCGACGCGGACAGATCTCAGAGAGTGCCAGCTTCACGCAGTCGACGGGTGTACCGTTGCAGGACCAGATCTCAACACCCTCACGTTGTTCGCGCATCTGGAGGCGGAGGGGGATGGTGGCCGAGAAGGCGCAGGAATAGCCGCTGCGGGCATCGTCAGGGGCACAGACGATAATGTCACCCATATCAGACAGCATCTCGGCAAGGCACCGGATGCCCTTCGACAGATAACCGTCATCGTTGGAAATGAGCAATAGAGGTCGTTTAATTTCCATAAAATATCATTGTTTTCGCTGCAAAAGTACGAAAAAAGGTTTAAAACGACGTGTTTTCTCACAAGAAATGTGTAACTTTGTGCCCAAATTTTCAATTAAAAATAAGGTAAACTAAAATTATATGGGTAAGATTATTGCATTAGCGAACCAAAAAGGCGGTGTCGGAAAGACTACTACCACCATGAATCTCGGTGCCTCGCTGGCTACCCTGGAGAAGAGCGTGCTGATTGTCGACGCCGACCCTCAGGCCAACGCCTCCAGCGGTCTGGGCGTGAATATCAAGGAAGTGGAATGCTCCCTCTATGAGTGTATCGTCAACAAAGCCGATGTCAGAGACGCCATCTACACCACAGATATCGACAATCTCGACATCATCCCCAGCCATATTGACCTTGTGGGTGCCGAAATCGAGATGCTGAACATGGAGAACCGTGAAAAGATCCTGCGCCAACTGCTGGAGCCGATACGCGCAGACTACGACTATATCCTCATCGACTGCTCACCCTCGCTGGGTCTTATCACCGTGAATGCCCTCTCGGCAGCCGACTCGGTGATTATCCCTGTGCAGTGTGAGTACTTCGCACTGGAGGGCATCAGCAAGTTGCTTAACACCATCAAGATCATCAAGAACAAGCTGAACCCCTCCCTGGAGATTGAAGGTTTCCTGCTGACAATGTACGACAGTCGTCTCAGACTGGCCAACCAAATCTACGATGAGGTAAAGCGCCATTTCCAGGAGCTGGTATTCAAGACCGTCATCCAAAGGAACGTGAAACTGTCGGAGAGTCCAAGCCACGGTCTGCCCGTCATCCTCTACGATGCCGACTCAACGGGTAGCAAGAACCATCTGGCACTCGCCAAGGAGATTATCAGTAAGAATAGCTAGAATCACAAACAGAAACAACACATAAGAAAATGGCTGTACGCAAAAAATACGACCGTAATGTCCTGGGCAGAGGCCTGGATAATATTGGAGATGGCAAAGGCAAAGGCTTGGACGCCCTGATCAACACGAAGGATGTTGAGACGGAGGGCAGTTCGAACCTCAACGAGATAGCTATCGAGAAAATCATGTCAAACCCCAACCAGCCTCGTCGGGAATTTGATGAGGAGGCATTGGAGGAACTGGCCAACAGCATCCGTGAAATCGGTATCATCACCCCTATCACGCTGCGCCAAATGAGCGATGGCAAATACCAGATTATAGCAGGAGAACGACGTTGGAGAGCTGCCAAGACTGCAGGGTTGACGAGCATCCCCGCCTATATCCGTACGGTAGAGGACGAGGGTGTGATGGAAATGGCATTGGTGGAGAATATCCAGCGAGAGGACCTGAATGCTATTGAGATAGCCCTTGCCTACCAGCACATGGCCGACGCCATCGGCATGACACAGGAGAGAATTTCAGAGCGTGTGGGTAAGAGCCGCACCTCCGTCACCAATTTCCTACGCCTGCTAAAACTGCCCGCACAGATACAGATGGCACTGAAGAACCATGAGATAGACATGGGTCACGCCCGTGCCCTACTGGCTCTCGAGAGTCCGTCGGCACAGATCAAGTTGTTTAAGGATATCCAGAAGAACAACTATTCCGTACGCAAGGTTGAGGAGCTTGTCAAGATCATCAAGGACGGTGCCGATCTGCCAACCGCCAAGAAGACCGCAGAGCAGAAAGCCCGTCTGCCAGAGGAATTCAATGCCTTGCGCAAACGACTGACAGACCTGTTCCAGACAAAGATCCAGATGACCTACAACCCCAAGGGGAAAGGGAAAATCACCATCGGTTTCGAGAACCCCGATGAGCTGGAACGTATCATGAACACTTTCGATAAAATATCAAATTGAAGCATATTATACAGATCATAAGCAGACGGTCTGTGGCCGTCGTACTACTGTTGCTGACAACCATTGCCGGCTTCGCACAGGAGATTGATGAGGTGCCTGAAGACAGTATCTTCACCATCAGCAGCGATACCGACAGTCTGATGATTGAGGACCATGTCACTGACAGCCTCTTTGCAGACAGTCTGCAGAAGCAACTGAGCGTGATGGTTGAGACCACGCCGCCGCTGAAGGTGCAAAAAGACTGGAACAAATGGACACCCGATCCCAAACGGGCCCTATGGCTGGCAATCGTGTTCCCTGGCGGCGGACAGATCTATAACCGGAAATACTGGAAGCTGCCTCTGATTTATGGTGGTTTTATGGGCTGTCTGTACGCCATGAACTGGAACAACAGCATGTATAAGGACTACTCGCAGGCCTTTCTTGATATCTCGGACAGCGACCCGAGCACTGCCAGCTATAATACCTATCTGCATTTAGGTGCAAAGATTACCGAAGGCAATATGCAACGGTATAAGGACATCTTCAAGAGTCGTAGGGACAAGTACCGCCGTTGGCGCGACCTGAGCTTCTTCGTGATGGTAGGTGTATACGCCCTCTCTGTCATCGATGCCTACGTGGATGCGGAGCTCTCGGTATTCGACATCTCGAAAGACCTGAGTCTGAAGGTGGAGCCAACCATTATGAACAACTGTTCGTCGAACAACCCACTCCAGTCGGGTGCGTTGGGTCTCAACTGCTGTTTAAACTTTTAAGTGACAAGAATTGAATATGAGAAAGAAACTATTTTGGATACTACTCGCCCTGTTCCTGATCGGTTCAGGAGGCATGGCCGAGGCACAAGTGGTGAAAAAGACCACTAAGGATACTCCCGTGGTGATTGAAGATGAAGACGAGGAGGAAGAAGATGAATATGATGAGGATGAAGACGATGGCGATGAAGAGGATGAGGAAGAAGATGACGTTGTTGTTCCCGTTGAGGACGAAATCACCGTCACCGACAAACAGGGTAACGAGGAACTCATAGAGTTTCCTGAAGCCATGACCTATGACCTCGACAGTCTGTTGAACCTCTATATGTCGAAGACCTATCTCACAGGAACCAATGACTGCGAGATGAAGGATGTCAATCCCACCTATCCCCGTGAGGTCTATATCGAACGTCTCAGCAGGATTCCTTCCGTCATGGAACTGGCCTACAATGATGTGGTACAGAAGTTCATCGACCGCTATGCAGGACGGCTGCGCTACTCTGTCAGTTATATGTTAGGCGCCATGAACTTCTATATGCCAGTGTTCGAAGAAGCGCTGGAGGCCTATCAACTGCCGTTGGAACTGAAATACTTGCCTATTATTGAATCGGCGCTGAACCCGAAAGCCGTGTCGAGAGTGGGAGCTGCCGGTCTGTGGCAGTTTATGCCTGCCACCGGTAAACAATATGGTCTTGAACTGAACTCCCTCGTCGACGAGCGTCGCGACCCTGTGAAGTCATCGTATGCTGCTGCCCGTTATCTGAAAGCCCTGTATAAGATCTTCGGTGACTGGAATCTGGTGATTGCCGCCTATAACTGCGGACCTGAGAATATCAACAAGGCCATCCGTCGGGCCCGTGCTGCAAAAGGTAAGACCCAGGAGGGCGACGTGCTCACCGCTGCCGACAAGGACTATTGGTATATCTACCCCTATCTGCCCGCAGAGACACGCGGCTATGTGCCAGCCTTCATAGCGGCCAACTACATCATGACCTATTATTGCGACCACAATATCTGTCCGATGACCACCCGTCTGCCTGCCCAGACAGATACCGTCGTCGTCAGACGCAATGTTCATCTGGAACAGGTAGCTGCCGTATTGGGACTCGATATCGACATGCTGCGCTCACTCAATCCTGAATACCGTCGTGATGTCGTTCCCGGACTCACCAAGCCTTCGGTCATCCGTCTGCCACTGGCTGACACTGGACGCTTCATCGACAACGAGGATTCCATCTACAACTACTGGGCCGATGAACTGCTCAACAAACGTCTGGAAGTAACCATCAACGACGATGTGCCCACCTATACCCGCAAGACCACCAGGAAGGTGTCCCGTAAGAACAGTCGGGCAAGGCGCAACAGCCGTGTAACCAGAAGCAAGCGCACGACTGCCCGCAAGTCAACAGCCCGCAGGACAACTGCCCGTAAGTCAACTGCCAAGAAAACCACCGCCAAGAGAAAGGCGGCTCCCAAGAAGAAGGCACCTGCCAAGAAATCACGTAGAAGGAGGTAAATAACTATGGATGAAGACAAGATTCCTCAGGAAGAGCTCGACGAAAAACTGGTGAACGATGCATTTCAGGAGCTGCTCGACAGCTACCTGTCTTCCCGCCATCGCAAGAAAGTAGACCTCGTCACCAAGGCCTTCAACTTCGCACGACAAGCACACAAAGGAGTTAGACGCCTGTCGGGTGAGCCTTATATTATGCACCCCATCGCTGTTGCGCTCATCGCCTGCAAAGAAGTGGGTCTCGGTTCTACGAGCATCTGTTCGGCACTGTTGCATGATGTGGTCGAGGACACCGACTACACCGTAGAGGACATCGAGAACATCTTCGGTCCAAAGATTGCACAGATTGTAGACGGTCTGACTAAGATCAGTGGCGGTATCTTCGGAGAACAGGCCTCAGCACAAGCAGAGAATTTCAAGAAGCTGCTGCTCACGATGAGTGATGACATCCGTGTGATCCTGATTAAGATCTGCGACCGTCTGCACAACATGCGCACCTTAGAGTCGCAGCCCGCCAACAAACAATACAAAATTGCGGGTGAGACCCTCTACATCTACGCCCCCCTGGCTAACCGTCTGGGACTTAACAAGGTGAAGTCGGAACTTGAGAACCTGAGTTTCAAGTTCGAACATCCCGATGAATATGCCAGCATCTCCAAGAAACTGGAGACAACGCAGAAACAGCGTGAAAAGTTATTCGACGATTTCACCAAGCCTATACGTGCAGCCCTTGACGGCATGCATATCCAATACGAACTCAAGCAGCGTGTAAAGACCCCCTACTCCATCTGGAACAAGATGCAGAACAAGCATGTCACGTTCGAGGAGATCTACGATATCCTCGCACTGCGCATCATCTTCACACCACGCGTCAGGGAGGAGGAAGTAAACGAATGCTTCAACATCTACGTGGCCATCTCACGTATCTACAAGTCACATCCGGACCGTATGCGTGACTGGCTCAGTCATCCGAAAGCCAACGGTTATCAGGCCCTGCACGTCACTCTGATGTCGAAGACTGGTCAGTGGATAGAGGTGCAGATACGCTCTGACCGCATGGATGAGGTGGCAGAGCAGGGTTTTGCAGCCCATTGGAAATATAAGGACGGTCTGGAGGACGAGGAATATACGGAGGACGAGGCAGAACTGAACGACTGGCTGCGCACCATCAAGGAGATTCTCGACGACCCGCAGCCCGATGCAATGGACTTCCTCGACACCATCAAACTGAACCTCTTTGCCAGCGAGATATTTGTCTTCACCCCAAAAGGTGAGATAAAGACTATGCCTACGGGTTGTACGGCCCTCGACTTTGCCTTCTCCATCCATACCTTCCTGGGGAGTCATTGTATCGGTGCCAAGGTCAACCACAAACTGGTGCCGCTGTCGCATAAGTTAAAGAGCGGTGACCAGGTGGAGATTCTCACCTCAAAATCCCAGCACGTCAGTCCTTCATGGATAAACTTCGTATCCACAGCTAAGGCCAAGGCCAAGATCCAGGCCATCCTGCGTCGCGACAGCCGTGAGGTGCAGAAGAAGGGTGAAGAGATCCTGATGGAGTTCCTGCAGAAGAACCAGCAGGAATACACACCTACCGTTGCTGACCGTCTGGCAGAATTCCACGATATCAGGAAACGCAATGATTTCTTTGTAGCCCTAGGTGAGAAGAAGGTGCTGCTGGGCGAGAAAGATATCGACGAACTGACTGGCAAAAACAAGAAAGAGGAAAAAGGCGGTTGGAGGAAGTATGTTCCTTTCATAGGCAGTGGCTCCAAGAAAAAGGAGGACGAGACTCGTCAGGAGTTGTTTGTGGTGCCAGACAAGTTCAACCGCAAGAAACCAATCTTCATCACAGAAGAGAATATCAGTCAATATAAATTCCCAGGCTGTTGTCACCCCATTCCCGGCGATGACGCACTCGGTTATATCGACAATAAGAACCAGATAGAGATTCACAGGCGTAACTGTCCTGTGGCAGCCAAGTTGAAGACCAGTTTCGGCAACCGTATTCTTGACATCAAATGGGACATGCACAAGACCCTCTATTTCGACGCGACCATCCGTCTGGGAGGTATCGACCGTGTGGGACTGCTCAACGAGGTGACGCAAATCATATCTGCGCAGATGAACGTGAACATCCATACGGTGAACATCACCTGCGAGGAAGGTATCTTTGACGGCAGCATCGAACTGCGTGTGCATGACCGCGATGATGTGAAGACAATTATCAACAACCTCAAGAGTGTACCCGATCTGAAGGAAATCTCACAGATAATGTAGGGAATTAAAGGGACAATACTTAAGATTTAGGATATGAAAGTCAAATTACTTTTAATACTATTCGCTATCCACTGCTCACTATTCACTATGGCCGCAGGCAAATACGATAATCCTGATACCATTGTAGTGGCCCGTGACGGCACTGGAGAATTCCGCACTGTAGACGAAGCTATAGAAGTGTGCCGCGCCTTTATGGACTACCATAAGGTTATATATATTAAGAAAGGTACGTATAAGGAGAAACTCATCATCCCACAATGGTTGCAGAACATAGAACTCTGTGGCGAAGATCGTGACGAAACCATCATCACCTACGACGATCACGCCAATGTAAAGATCGTCCTTGGAACCGCTTCGCCCCGTGAACAGGCTATGGGAACGTTCCGCACCTATACCCTCAAGATTGAGGCCAACGACATCACCCTGAGAAACCTCACCATCGAGAACAACTCCGCTCGTCTGGGACAGGCCGTTGCCCTCCATACAGAGGGGGACCGTCTGGTATTCATCAACTGCCGGTTTATCGGTCATCAAGACACCATCTATACAGGTATGCCCTATACGAGGCTCTTCTTTAAAGGTTGTTACATCTGCGGTACAACCGACTTTATCTTCGGCCCCTCGACAGCATGGTTTGAGGACTGCACCATCGAGAGCCTCGTCAACAGCTTTGTCACCGCAGCCTCTACTCCTGCTGATGCTGCCTATGGATATATCTTCAATAACTGTAGGCTCATTGCGAAAACTGGTGTTGACAAGGTATACCTCGGACGTCCCTGGCGTGATTATGGCTATACGCTCTTTATGAACTGTGACTTAGGCGCACATATCCGTCCAGAAGGCTGGCACCATTGGGAAAAACAGCGTGAGCAGACGGCCCGTTACCAGGAATACAACAACAGAGGAGCCGGAGCGCAACCCCAACAACGCGTCGCTTGGTGTCGTCAACTCACCAAGAAAGAGGCTCAGCAGATAACGCCTGCCAAGGTTTTCGTCCGGCAAGACAATTGGAATCCGATGCCTTAAATAAAAAGCAGCTGGACTACTGAAGATAGTCCAGCTGCTTTTTGAGGGCCTGCAGTTCTGACCGCACGCCGATAAGAGCCTCCAGCACATCGGCCTTCTTATCAGCTCCCTTACGGTTCTGGTTCAGGATTTTCTTAGCCGCAGCCAACTTGAAGCCACGCACCTTCACCAGATTATGAATCACACGAATCTGCTCAATATCCTTCTCCTGATACTGACGAATTTTGGCCGGACCACTCACCTTCGGCCTCAACGATGGAAACTCCTGCTCCCAATAACGGAGCGTACTCTCATTCAGTCCAAACATCTGCGCTACTTCGCCGATGGAGTAATACAATTTGAGATTTTTGTTCAGATTCAGTGCCATACTTGTTACATTTTGCTGCAAAGATACAAAAAAAGCCTAAGATAACACCGATTATCCAAGTTTTTTTTTAATTTTGCAGCCGAAAATGAAAAAACAGAGAAAAAGGATTACTACAGCATGGTTCTTATTGTCGATAGTCGTATCGATGATCATACTATCTGGCCTGCACCATCACCAGCCCATTGCAAACACAGTGGCTGAATGTGCAGACTGTGCGCACCACATCCACCACTCTGGTCATTTCACCACAACGGCAGAGCATATTGATGATTGCGTGCTCTGTCAATTCCTCAACCTTGTCTACACCACAGCCACAGCCACTCTGCTGGTGCTGTTTATCCGTTTTACACAAAAGGGATGGTTCCTATTGTGCAGTACCATTATTCAGCGAGAGCCATCTCTATGGTGTACCCGTGGTCCTCCGTATGTGAAATAATACCAAGAGAGATTTCACATTATAAATTATTAAGATTCACAGAATGAAAAGACTATATTTCATCCTGTCATTGCTATGCATAGGCACAGCTGTGACAGCACAAAAAGAACATCAACATAACCATCATAACCATATACACCCGAACGACTCCTCCGATGTTTTCTACAAGCATCTGAAACTGAATGAGTTGGTGGTGACAGGAGTCACCGGTGATACGAAATTGAAGAACTCCACGGCCCCCATCTCTATCGTATCCGGCAAGGAACTACGGCAGACCACCTCTACGAATATCATCGATGCCATCGCCAAACAACCGGGAGTCTCACAGATCACCACGGGAAGCGGCATCTCTAAACCCGTCATCCGTGGATTGGGCTATAACCGTATCATCGTGATGAACGAGGGGATCCGTCAGGAAGGTCAGCAATGGGGTGATGAACACGGCATCGAGATTGACGGACAGAACATCAACTCCGTAGAGATCCTAAAAGGTCCTGCCAGTCTGATGTATGGCAGCGATGCGATGGCAGGCGTGTTAATCCTACATGGAGCCCCCATCCTTCCCGAGGGTGACATGAAGGCGCAGGTATCAACAGAATATCAGACCAACAACGGTCTCTTCGACTACTCACTGAACTTCGCAGGTCATCAGAAGCAATTCATATGGGATGCCCGTTTCACTGACAAGATGGCCCATGCTTACAAGAACAAATACGACGGTTATGTACCAGGTTCACAATTCAAAGAACGTGCAGGACGTCTGATGCTAGGCATCAATGAGCGGTGGGGACACTCACATCTGACTGGAACCATCTTCCACCAAACGCCTAGTATCATCGAGGGTGAGCGTGATGAGGTGTCTGGCGAACTAGAATGTGTAACCAATGACATCAAGACCTACGCCAAGGCCCTGCCTTTCCAACAGATCAACCACTACAAGGCTGTTTGGGATAACTCACTGAATCTGTCCAAAGGTTGGCTAAAGGCCATCTTCGGCTATCAGCAGAACCAGCGCAAGGAATACGAAGAGTCAGAAGATGAATATGAATTATATTTCAAACTCCACACCTTGACCTATGACGTACGCTATCTCTCACAAGAATGGGACGGTTGGAAAATGGCCGGTGGCCTCAACGGCATGTGGCAACAATCGCTGAACCTTGGGGAGGAATCGCTGATTCCAGAATACAAGCTATTCGACATCGGTGGCTATGCCACCATCAGCAAGACTCTGGACAATCTGACGCTCAATGGAGGCCTGCGCTACGACCATCGGCATATCGACTTTCATTCACGAGACTTTGGAAGCATCTCCGGTAGTATCGGTGCTGTATGGAATATCTGCAGACATACGAACCTGCGTCTGAATCTGGCACGAGGATTCAGAGCCCCCAACATGAGTGAACTTGGCAGCGATGGTATCCACGAGGGAACACTGCGCTATGAGATCGGCAACCATGAGCTTAAGCCAGAATACAGTTGGCAGGCTGACCTCGGACTTGACTTCTCGTCAGAATTCATCTCGGCACAGGTTGCCATTTTCGCCAATCGTATCGAGAACTATATCTTTGCCAAACGCATCAATGAGGTGATGGAAGAAGGCTTCCTCACCTATCAATATACGCAAGGCGATGCACGCCTTTTAGGTTTCGAGGCTGGCTTTGATATGCACCCCATACACAGAGTACACTTTGAGAACACCTTCTCCTTCGTAGATGCCCAGCAACTGCACCAGACAGAGGAGGCTAAATATCTGCCCATGACCCCAACTCCACGTTGGACCTCAGAACTGAAATACGAAATCACACACCATGGGCATACTATCTTCAACAATGCCTATGTGGCACTGGGGCTGGAGTGTAATCTCGCACAGAACCATTATTATAAAGTGGACAATACGGAGACCCATACCCCAAGCTACACACTAGTGAATCTTTCTGCAGGAACAGATATAAATATCCACCACAAGAAGGTGGCAGAGATCTATATCACTGCTGATAATCTGCTGAACCGGGCCTATCAGAACCATCTGAGTCGCCTAAAGTATTGCGACATCAATCATGTAACAGGACGTCAGGGTGTCTACAATATGGGACGTAATGTTATCTTCAAACTGATTATCCCCATTTCATTATAACATTCATCCCCGCCAGCTGGCGGGGATGAATGTTTATAAGTTTGCTAATTCTATCACCTTATCGATAGCTGCAGAGAGTCCATCAACATTCTTTCCACCAGCTTGGGCGAAATGAGGCTGACCACCGCCACCACCCTGTATGAGTTTGGCGGCCTCACGTACCAACTGACCAGCATTCAGACCATGATCGTTCACCATATCATCACTCATCATGATACTGAGCTGGGGTTTGTTATTGTCATGAGAGCCAATGACACAAAGCAGAGAACCTTCAACAGAAGCACGGACCTTGAAGGCCAAATCTTTTGCAGAAGCAGGCGCCATGGGCAACACAGTGGTAATGACCTTTACACCATTCACATCGCGAGCCTTCTCCACCAAGCGCTGGGCTGCACGCTCTACAGCCTGAGCCTGGAAACCTTCAATTTCCTTCTTCATATGGTCGTGCTCCTCAATATATTTCAGAATGACACCCTGAAGATCTTTGGCGTTGTTAAAGAACGACTTAATATTCTTCAGAATATCTTCCATCTGATAGAGACGTTCCTCGCAGTCACGACCTGTTGTAGCCTCTATACGACGGATACCAGCAGCCACACTGCTCTCAGAAAGAATCTTAAAGAAACCTATGCGACCCGTGCTTGAAGCATGGATACCACCACAGAACTCGCACGATGGTCCGAAACGAACCACACGAACCTTATCGCCGTACTTCTCACCGAAAAGGGCAATGGCTCCAAGTTTCTTGGCCTCATCAAATGGTACATCGCGGTGCTCGTCGATGTGGATGTCCTGGCGGATCATATCGTTCACCATACGCTCCACCTCACGAATCTGCTCATCGGTTACCTTCTCGAAGTGAGAGAAGTCAAAACGTAACGTATCAGACGAAACAAACGAGCCTTTCTGCTCCACATGGTCACCAAGAACCTGTTTCAGGGCATAGTCCAACAGGTGGGTTGCCGTATGGTTGGCGGCGGAGGCATCACGTTTATCAGTATCCACGCAGGCCATGAACTGGGCCGAAGGATCCTTCGGCAACTGCTTCACGATGTGCACGGTCTGATTATTCTCGCGCTTGGAGTCAATGATATCTACGGTCTCTGTCTCATTGCAGATGACACCACTGTCACCAACCTGTCCACCCATCTCACCATAGAATGGCGTATAGTCGAGTACAAGCTCATAGAACTCATTCTTCTTCTGTGTTACCTTACGATAGCGGAGGATATGGCACTCGTATTCCGTATAATCATAGCCCACGAACTGCTGTTCGCCAGCAGCCAGCTCCACCCAATCGGAATTCTCAACGGCAGCAGCATTGCGGGCGCGCTCTTTCTGTTTCTGCATCTCGACATTGAACTGCTCCTCATTGACAGTGAAGCCGTTCTCGCGGCAGATCAGCTCTGTCAGGTCGAGGGGGAAGCCGTATGTATCGAAAAGTCGGAAAGCCTGAACACCGTCAAGTTCGGTCTTACCCTCTGCCTTCAATTGTTCCATGGCCTTGTCAAGCAGAGAAATACCCTTATCCAGAGTACGCAGGAAGGCATCTTCCTCTTCCTTCATCACTTTCGAAATCAGTTGCTGCTGAGCCTTCAGTTCAGGGAAAGCATCGCCCATCTCATGCACAAGCGTCGGCACAAGCTTATAGAGGAATCCCTCCTTCTGGCCAAGGAACGTATAGGCATAACGCACTGCACGGCGCAGAATGCGACGGATGACATAACCTGCCTTCGCATTCGAAGGCAACTGACCATCAGCAATCGAGAATGACACAGCACGAAGGTGGTCAGCACAGACACGCATAGCGACATTGATCTCATCTTGTTTCCTGGATTCACTAGAATCTCTAGATAATCTGGATTCTTCCTCGAAGGTCGTATATTTCATTCCTGTCAACTCCTGCTCAGCCTTGATGATTGGCTGGAACACATCGGTATCATAGTTAGAGTGCTTGCCCTGCAGCATACGGACGAGGCGTTCAAAACCCATACCTGTATCGATTACGTTCATGGAGAGTTTCTCCAGTGAGCCATCGGCCTTGCGATTGAACTGCATGAACACGAGGTTCCAGATCTCAATAACCTGTGGGTCATCCTGATTGACAAGTTCACGGCCACTTTTACCTGAGGCCTGACGCTGCTCTGGGGTACGAGAGTCAACATGAATCTCTGAGCAAGGACCGCAAGGACCCGTATCGCCCATCTCCCAGAAATTATCATGTTTGTTACCATTGATGATATGGTCCTCTGGCACATGTTTGGCCCAGTATTTCGCAGCCTCATCGTCACGAGGGATATTCTCCTCAGGCGAGCCCTCGAAGACCGTCACATAAAGATCCTCCGGATTCAGTTTCAGCACATCTACCAGATATTCCCAAGCCATATCGATGGCACCCTCCTTGAAATAGTCACCAAAACTCCAGTTTCCGAGCATTTCAAACATGGTGTGGTGGTAGGTATCGTGACCTACTTCCTCCAGGTCGTTATGCTTACCTGAGACACGGAGACACTTCTGGGTATCGGCACGACGACGCGGTTCCGGGTCACGCGTGCCAAGGATAATATCCTTCCACTGGTTCATACCTGCATTCGTAAACATCAGCGTGGGATCGTCCTTGATCACCATGGGAGCTGACGGTACAATAGCGTGCTGTTTCGACTCAAAATATTTCTTGAAAGAGTCGCGAATCTCATTTGCTGTCATTGATGAATTGAGTTTTGTTTCCACCTTATTTATAAATTGTGGGTGCAAAGGTACAAAAAAAATCCAAAAATGACGGCTTTCTCAGTTTTTTTTCGTACTTTTGCAAGCAAACTGAAGACCAAACAAATTATGGATGACGAAATAAAGGACGAAGAGATCCTCGAAGAAGACGGTGGCGAGTACCAATCGTCGGAATTGGAGGGGGGCGTAGAAGGCCACTCCGACTATAAACCCGTCAACCGTTTCGATGCGGCAGCGGTACACCATCTGTCTGGTATGTACCAGAACTGGTTTCTGGATTACGCTTCATATGTAATCCTGGAACGTGCCGTCCCCAATATCGAAGACGGCTTCAAACCCGTGCAGCGACGTATCATGCACTCTATGAAGCGCATGGATGACGGCAGATATAACAAGGTGGCGAACATCGTGGGACACACCATGCAGTTCCACCCCCATGGCGATGCCTCCATCGGCGATGCCCTTGTGCAGCTGGGACAGAAGGACCTGCTCATAGACACACAGGGAAACTGGGGTAATATCCTGACAGGCGACAAGGCTGCTGCACCACGATATATTGAGGCACGACTCTCGAAGTTTGCCCTCGACACCGTGTTCAATCCCAAGACCACAGAATGGCAACTCTCCTACGACGGACGTAACAAGGAGCCAATATCGTTGCCCGTAAAGTATCCGCTGTTGCTGGCACAAGGTGCAGAGGGTATAGCTGTCGGACTCTCCTCTAAGATTCTGCCCCATAACTTCTGCGAAATCTGCGATGCTGCCATCAGTTACCTGCACGAACAGGAGTTCCATCTCTATCCGGACTTCCAGACAGGCGGTAGCATCGATGTCTCGAAATACAACGATGGTCAGCGTGGAGGCGTGCTTAAAGTGCGTGCCAAAATTGAGAAGCTGGACCAGAAGACACTCGTCATCCGTGAGTTGCCTTACTCCAAGACCGTAGGAACTCTTATCGAGAGTATCACGAAGGCCATTGAAAAGGGGAAAATCAAAGCTAAGCGCGTCGATGACCTTACATCTGCACAAGTAGAAATACAAATCCACCTGATGCCAGGCGTTTCAAGTGACAAGACACTCGATGCCCTATATGCATTTACCGATTGCGAAATCAACATTTCTCCGAACTGTTGCGTCATCGCAGACCAGAAGCCGCAGTTCCTAACGATTTCTGATGTTCTTAAACACAGTGTTGAGCGCACCAAGGATCTCATTCGTCAGGAATTGGAAATCCGCAAGAATGAACTCCTGGAACAACTGCATTTCTATTCACTCGAGAAGATTTTCATTGAGGAACGTATTTATAAGGACAAGAAATTCGAGCAGGCTCCGACCATCGACGCCGTCTGCGAGCATATCGACGATCGTCTGACGCCCTACTACCCCAGCCTTGTGCGAGAGGTAACGAAGGATGACATTCTCAAACTGCTGGAAATCAAGATGCAACGCATCCTGAAGTTCAATAAGGACAAGGCCGATGAATTGATGGCGCGTATCAAGGCAGAGATTGAGGAAATTGACCGCGACCTGGCAAATCTCGTGGAAGTGACAGCCAGTTGGTTCCAGTTCCTAAAGGATAAGTATGGTAAGGAACACCCACGTCTGACCGAGATCCGCAACTTCGACACCATTGAGGCAACGAAAGTGGCAGAAGCCAATCAGAAACTCTATATCAATCGTACTGACGGTTTCATCGGCATGGGACTCAAGAAAGATGAATTCGTGTGCAACTGCTCCGACATCGACGATATCATTATCTTCTACAAAGATGGTAAATACAAGGTCATCCGTGTAGCCGAAAAGGTTTTTGTGGGCAAGAATATCCTCCACGTGGCTGTCTTTAAGAAGAACGACTCACGTACCACTTATAATGTGGTCTATCGTGACGGGAAGAAAGGCTGGTATTTCATGAAGCGCTTCAACGTGACATCGATGACACGCGACAAGGAATACGACCTGACGCAGGGCACGCCAGGCTCGAAGGTGATGTATTTCACGGCTAATCCCAATGGAGAGGCGGAAATCATCAAGGTCACCCTCGATCCCAATCCCAAACTGAAGAAGATCTTCATCGATCAGGACTTCTCTCAAGTGATGATCAAGGGCCGTGGCTCGAAAGGTAACTTACTGACAAAGAACCCCGTACATCGCATCGGGCTGAAAAGTCATGGCCACTCAACTCTTGGCGGGCGCAAAGTCTGGTATGATCCTGATGTGAACCGATTGAATTACGATGATCACGGACGACTGCTGGGTGAGTTCTTCGACGAAGACCAGATACTGGTCATCCTCGACAACGGTGATTTCTATCTGACCAACTTCGACCTAAACAACCACTTCGAATCCAATATCCTGCGCATAGAGAAATACGATGCTGACAAGGTCTGGACAGCTATTCTCTTCGATGCAGACAATCAGGGATACCCCTATCTGAAACGGTTCCAGATGGATGCCTCAAAGAAAAAACAGAACTGGCTCAGCGATAACCCCGCTTCAAGACTCATCCTCCTGACAGACACCGTCTATCCGCTCATCAAGGTCACCTATGGCGGAGCCGATGAGTTCAGGGGAGCTGAGGAAATCGATGCAGAACAGTTTATTGCCGTCAAAGGCTTCAAGGCCAAGGGCAAGCGACTCAGCACCTATCAGATTGAGAGCATAGAAGAACTGGAACCTGTCCGTTTCCCGAAAGAACCGGAACAGCAGGAGAGTCCGGAAGATGCGGATGATTCTGATGAAGACATTGACCCAGATGCTGGCAAAAGCGAGCAGCAGGTACGTGACGAACTGACAGGTCAATTAAGACTGTTTGATGACGAATAATAGGACAAATAATATAAATGTACACGCGCGAAATGGACTGAGACGTTATTTTTGGCCCAAAGATTTGGCAGAGTCAATATAATTTCGTAACTTTGCACCCACTTTCCATTAAAAAGGACCTACAAAAGGCGCCTGTGGCGGAATTGGTAGACGCGCTAGACTTAGGATCTAGTGTTTATGACGTGCAGGTTCGAGTCCTGTCAGGCGCACTTTTCGTACCAAAAAGATGGTAAATAAGCAGAAAATCGATAAAATTCAAAAAAAAACTTAAACTTTTCTTGGCAGTTTGAAATAAAATGCCTACATTTGCACCGATTTATGTAGAGGAATCATATATATATGTCTAATTATAATTTAAAAATCAATGAAAAAGAAAATTATTAATGGTATTCTCTTAGTGGCAATGCTGTTTGCTACTACGAGTGCATTTGTTTCTTGTAAGGACACTGACGCCGACTATAAGTCGGAGACAGATGCCAAGATTTCCGATCTTGAGAAGAAGCTGGCAAGTCTGCAGACTCTGGTGAACTCAATTAAGAGCTGCGATTGCGACTCCTACACCAAGGCCCAGATTGATCAGAAGGTAGCTGACCTCAATGCAGCTATCAACGCCGTCAAGAACAGCATTCCCAGCGTTGACGGTTTTGTAAAGACTGCTGACCTTGATGCAAAAGTTCAGGCTTTGCTGGCAGACTATTACACCAAGGCACAGGTAGATGCCGCCATCGCAAAAGCTTTGGAAGGCTATGCCAAGACGGGCGATGTTCCCGCTGCTGGTCTGACAGCCGATCAGGTCAATGCACTTATTGTTGCTGCTTTGAGCGATTATGCAAAGAAGGCTGATATTCCTGCTGCTGGTCTGTCAAAGGCAGAGGTTGAAAATCTGATTAGCGATGCTATCCAGAAAGCTTTGGCCGATTATGCAAAGAAGACTGATATTCCTACCATTCCTGCCACTCTGACACAGGAGGATGTCCAGAAGCTCATTGATGCTGCTATTGCAAAGATTAATATTCCTGAGGGAGGTCTTTCCAAGGCTGATGTCCAGAAGCTGATTGACGACGCTCTGGCTGCTTTCAAGGCTCAGCTTCCCGCCTCTTTGACCAAGCAGGAAATTGTAACGATCATCAACGAGACCATCCAGAATATGGAAATCGACCTGACCACAGTCTACAAGACAGAGGTTACAAGCATCGTTGTTGATCAGGTTATGAACCCGATGTTCTCATTCATCAGCCCGTTCGGTGTTGAGTCTAACCTGCTGTTCACTTACTTTGGTGAGAAGGCAAGACGTAATGTTTATTTCCCCAAAGGAGCAGAGGAGCCCATCATCTATAAGGGAGAATACTTTGTTGAGGGTACAGGCAATGCTGGTAAGCTCTATGTAACTGTGAACCCCAGTTCTGTTGACTTCTCTGGCAAGACCTTGAAGCTCACTACAACTGGTGGTGACGAGAGTCCTGTTGAACTTACTCCGCTGCAGGCATCTAACCACAACCTGATGTTCCTCACTCGTGGTGACAATGCATTCTATGAGACTTTTGCTACCATCCCACAGGAGAAGTTAGCTAAGGCTTATGTATCTTGGGAGCCTCAGGATATGGAAGCTTTCAAAGAGCAGATCAAGACGCTTCTGAAAGAGCGCGACAAGGTTGAGATTGCTGAGATGCTCAAGACCCTCCTCAACCTCATCACTGACAATGACATTCCTGCCTATCGCCTGCAGGCTTCTTGGGGTGACAATATGTTCACCTATTCAAAGGCCAACATCGCAGCTGTTGCTATCAAGCCTTTCTCTTATGCATTTGACCTGGCTGACGAGGCTGAATATCAGGCTGAGGCCATCACCGCTCTTGAGAAGCTTGAGAACCATGTAGTTGTTTGGGGAACCAAGAGCGAGAGTGCACAGAAAAAGATCTGGCGCTTCCTGAACAAGTTTAACATTGGTGCAGAGAAGGTTCTGAACAATATCAACTGGGCTATCCAGCCGACACTGTTGGTATCTACAGAAGCCGAGGTTTCACACCCCGATGTTCTTCAGAACAACAACTTCACGAGATATAATCCTGGTGAGGTGAAATTACTGCCCACTTCATGGTCAGCAGAAATTCTGGCTCCTGCCTTCAAGAAGTATGTAGCAGTCATCAGCGTTGACGGAACTCCTGTTGGTGCAGACGATGCTGTAAATGCCGGACTCCTGGGCAAGGTTATTCCTGGCAGCGTGAAGGAGATTCCTTTCTTCATCGAGGCTGGTAAGACCTACAAGATTCAGTATTCTGCTGTTGACTATGAGGGCAATATCAGAACTCTGTACTATGTCATCAGAGGTAACAACAACTAATTATTTAAGAGTTCAAAACTTTAGAGAATATGAAAATGAAGAAAACAATAATGTCTTGCCTGCTGGCGCTGGGTTTCCTCTCAGCATCCGCACAGGATCAGCAGCCTAAGACTGAATACGTTTTCAATCCTCACTGGTATGTACAGATACAGCCTGTAGGACTTCAGCACACGCTGGGTGAGGTTGATTTCGGTGATTTGAATTCATACAATGTTCAGGCCGCTCTCGGTCGTCAGTTAAGCCCCGTCTTCGGTCTTCGCCTCGCTGTGAATGCTTGGCAGAGCAAGGCTGGTTCAGAGATCAACAATGAGAAGTATCTCTGGGATTGGAAGTATGTTGCTCCGTCTCTTGACCTGACAATTAATCTCTCAAACGCATTCTGTGGTTATAATCCCAACCGTGTATTCAACTTCGGTTTGTTCCTTGGTGGTGGTGCCAACATCGGCTTTAGCAATGATAAAGCTGCTGATGCACAGAGAGACATGGGTGCAAAGCATGGTGTGAACACACTGGAATATCTTTGGGATGGTTCAAAGATTCGTCCGTTCGCACAGGGTGGTATCACAGCTGATTTCAAGCTGAGCGACGCTATCAGCTTTGGTATCGAAGTAAGCGCCAACACTCTTAGCGACAAGTACAACTCTAAGAATGCAGATAACTGGGATTGGTATTTCAACGCCCTCGCTGGTGTGAAGATCAACCTTGGTCCGACCTATACCACCCGTGTTATCCCTGCACCAGAGCCCGAGATCCGCTATGTAGAGAAGGTGGTCGAGAAGGTTGTGGAAGTTCCCGCACCCGTTCAGGCACCTGTCATCGAGCCTATCCGTCGTGATGTATTCTTCAAGATTAATTCTTTCAAGATTCAGGACTCAGAGGCTGGCAAGGTGAAGGATATTGCTGACTACCTGAACAAGTACCCCAACGCAAAGGTGGTTGTAACAGGCTATGCTGATGCCGGTACTGGTAACGACAAGATTAACGATCGTCTCGCTGCCCAGCGTGCAGATGCAGTTGTGAAGGCTCTGAAGGAGCAGTACTCCATCTCTGCTGACCGCATATCTTACGACAGCAAGGGTGCTCGTGTTCAGCCGTTCGCTGAGAACGATATGAACCGTGTTAGCATCTGTATTGCCGAGTAATTTGAATAAGAAACAATAACAATGCCCAACCCGGCGTCGGAATCGAAAGAGGAAGAACGTAGGGTTGGGCTTTTTAAATAAAAGCATATGAAAAAAGCATTACTTACTTTTATAACAGCCATGATGGCATTCCCCCTGTTTGCACAGTATACAGGTCCTGGCTATTACAGAGTCCAAAATCAAGGACCGGCAAAAAGGTATATTTCCATAGCAAACAATGGAGTAGAGGAACGATACAATTCCAAGAGTAAAGTTCTGAATCTGATCACAACTTCTGCTTATGGTTTTGAGATTCCAGTATCCGCACTTGAAACGGTTAAGAAGAAAGATGGAAATCCCTCTACTATTCTTTATATCTCCGGAAGTACTGCGGAAGGTCTGAATATCAAAGGCCAGGGAATGGATACCAAATCTTTGACACAAGGATATCAACTATTGGAAAGGAACGGTTATCTTTATACCAAAATTAATGAAAGTGGAGTATCCACAGAAGCATTTCTTGTTGAATTTAATGATGACGACAAATATGACGACTCAAACTGCAGCGTCATAGGAAGAAGTAAATTCAAAGACTTTGAGGGTTATACGAATTGGACTTTCGAAAAAATAGATAATGAAACTCACTATTTAGGAATAGATCCAAGCAAAGGCGTACAGATTGGAGACAAATATTACACAACTTTCTATGCGGACTATGCCATAGAGTTACCTACAGGCATGAAAGCTTACTACGTAGATGCCTATAAATTTGATAAAGTCGCAGAACCTGTAGCAGAACTAAAAGAAATTACCGATGGTAAGATTCCTGCAGAAACCCCAGTGATTATTGAATGTAGTTCAAATAGTATCGCAAATAACAAGGTCAAAATCCTGACGGATCAAGTCAACAAAATCACTGATACAAACAAATTGGTAGGCAGATACTTCTGCTATATAGAATATACAACATACAAAAAAACGTATGAGCTTCCTAATCCAGACCTCAAGAACGCTCTTGAGTTTGACACCAAGACCATGCGCGTTCTTGGACAGACAGAGGACGGCAAACTGGGATTTGTTGATAACAACGACAATGCCCTGAAAGTCAATGGTTCCCAAACTGGAACGCACAAGTATATTCCTGCAAACAGCGCTTATCTGAAAATCAATGCATCAGAGGCATCTGCTACTAAAATCAAATTGTTATCTCCCGAGGAATATCAGGTAGCATTGAGTATCAGCAAAGTCACAGCTGAAGAATCCTCCAAGTCAGGTATTTACACACTGACTGGTGTGAAAGTTAAGGAAGACAACAACACTGATGGACTACCTAACGGTATCTATATCATCAACGGTAAGAAACAGGTGATCAGATAATTAAGATTAAGATAGTATCTTGTCTAATAAAAAGAGGCTCTTATAAAAAATTAAGAGCCTCTTTTTATTAGACAAGATACGCTTATTCACAAAGAGTAGCCACTTGTCTGGAATATCAAAAAATATTGTATACAAAACGGACATCGAGGACTGGCATGACTTTAAATATCTTTGCCAGACGTACATAATCGCCTACTTTTCCACTAATATCACTCACGTCGCGGGTCAAATCAACACCCTCATGAGTAACGATACGAGGTGAACCACCCCAGAACATAGCGCCAAGATCGACTGCAATATGAAATCTATCGTTATTCTTAAGAAGACGCCCCCCGTAACCAATGCCAAGATAAGGCTTAAAGGCATTCACCTTCATGGAGGCTCTCACCATACCATCATCTCCTGGTTCCATCAAATAGGTTGAACCATCATCAAAATTACCAACACGCATACCCATCCGTCCATAGCTCTGAAAACGCTTAGCCAGTTCTTCGATAATCTTTTCATCCGTCAGATCCCAGCCTGCTACTGAAATAACAGGCGGATATGGCCAACCTTCCTCATAAGAAGCTAAAGTACGTTCTCGGAAAGAGTTATAGACGCCCACTGCCAATAATGAAGGCATGGCTTCCGTAGAATTATAGGCTTCCGCAATCTTTGAAGGGCCAAGGAAGAAACCCGCAGTCACATGCCAGCGCTTATCTTGTTGAAAGGGAAACACATCTACCATGACCTTTAGGTTATGATACAACGGTCGTCCAATCATCTCGACCTCATCCTGAGCCTCATACCCCGTTACCTGCTTTAAGACACGTGCCATTTTTTCGAACTTCGTCTCTACACGATTTCCGTTCGCATCGTACTTGTTCTCGGGGGTATCACCCACCTGAACACCAAAATACATGCTTTTGTGGAAAGAAGGCATAAAAGAATAGCCTACTCGCAACTGCGCATAATTAGTAACAGGTGTAGCAAGATCAAATCCGATACCCGTCGTACCTAAAGTGACAGAGGCATCCAGATGATTAAACATGTGGTATTCATCGAGAGTCTCCTGTAAGGAACTTTGTGCTGATGCAGGAAGACCGCACATAGTTATAAAAACAGATAATACTAATCCTTTCATATTTTGATTATTTCATTCTCCAACTTCCATTCCGTTCTACCATTGGCACAACGATTTCCTCATTTACTGAATCACCAAAACACAAAACCAGAAACACATTCGTATATTGCAATACAGTATCGGTTACTGCATTTGATATCCGAATGTCGAGTATCCCATGATGATCCCGATTCTGCTGCGCCATAAACTGACGATAGCTCGTCAGCAACTGTTCCCGATAATCGTCAGACAAACTATCTGCCCCTTCCTTTCCTTCCAAGAAAGCCTCATATTCGCCATTCACAAGATGGTTATAATAGCCCTTTGCAGCAATGGATGCCATCTCCTCTGGCGAGGGATTAGCACAAGCCATATACAACAACAATGTCAATATGAAGGCGGGCAGGTATTTCATGCTACTTCTGACGGATAAACACATTAATAGGTGAGCCTGTCAGTGTCCAGTTCTCACGGATCTTATTCTCCAAAAAGCGCTTATAGGGCTCTTTAACATATTGAGGCAGGTTGGCATAGAACACAAATGTCGGTATCTGCGTATCAGGAACCTGCGACACATACTTAATCTTAATATACTTTCCCTTGATGGAGGGGGGCGGGAAGGCCTCAATCAATGGCAGCATTACCTCGTTGAGCTTCGTCGTACCAATACGTGCCTTACGGTTCAGGTAAACCTGCTTGGCGGTCTCAAGCACCTTGAAGATACGCTGCTTGGTCAATGCCGATGCAAAGATAATGGGGAAATCTACGAACGGAGCCATACGTTTACGGATGGCATTCTCGAAGGTATCGATAACTACCTGGCTCTTGTCTTCTACGAGATCCCACTTGTTGACCACCACCACCAGACTCTTGTTGTTCTTCTGAATCAGCTGGAAAATATTCATATCCTGTGCCTCAATGCCTCGTGTGGCATCAATCATCAGGATACAGACATCCGAGTTCTCAATCGCACGGATGGAACGCATCACACTATAGAACTCCAGATCTTCCGTCACCTTATTCTTACGACGGATACCTGCTGTATCCACAAGATAGAAGTCAAAGCCGAATTTATCGTAACGGGTATAGATGGAATCACGCGTGGTACCAGCTATCTCTGTGACAATATTGCGTTCTTCGCCTATGAATGCGTTGATGATACTGGATTTCCCTGCATTCGGACGTCCAACAACAGCAAAACGAGGGATACCTTCCTCCAACTGGTCAGAGTTCTTCTCTGGCAACATCTCCAATACCTTGTCGAGCAAATCGCCCGTACCACTTCCCGTTGCAGCGCTGATGCAGTAAGGATCGCCAAGACCAAGATTATAGAACTCGTATTGATCATAGAGATTCTTATTGTCATCGGCCTTATTTGCCACTAGAAGAACAGGCAACTTGGCGCGACGCAGAATCTGTGCCACGTCCATATCCCAATCTGTCACACCATTCTTGATGTCGCAGACAAAAAGCACCAAATCAGCCTCTTCCGTCGCAATGATCACCTGCTTACGGATTTCCTCCTCGAATATATCATCAGAATTGACAACCCAGCCACCTGTATCAACGACAGAGAACTCGCGACCATTCCAATCACACTTGCCATATTGGCGGTCACGCGTGGTACCAGCTTCATCGCTGACAATAGCCTGACGACTTTTCGTCAATCTGTTGAAAAGCGTCGACTTACCCACATTGGGACGTCCTACAATTGCTACTAAATTACCCATATTATTATATTTAATCCGGATTATAACCAAAGTTATCCAATTCCCGCTCTGACGAGCGCCAATCTTTATCCACCTTCACAAAGATTTCAAGGAAGATCGGCTTACCAAAGAACTTCTCCAATGATTTGCGCGCCTCTGTGCTCACCTTCTTGAGAGCCACTCCCTGATGGCCGATAATGATACCTTTCTGACTGTCACGCTCCACATAGATCAACGCATTGATATGGATATGCTTCTCGTCTTCCTTAAAGCTTTCCACTCGTACCTCAACAGAATATGGAATCTCCTTATCGTAATAGAGCAGTATCTTCTCGCGGATAATCTCTGAAACAAAGAATCGGGCAGGCTTATCCGTCAGCTGATCCTTATCAAAATAGGCAGGACTCTCGGGCAACAGTTCCTGAATACGCTTCAGCAGCATATCAATACCAAACTTATTCTTCGCAGATATCGGAAGGATCTCTGCTTTAGGCAACAGCGCATGCCACTTCTCTACGATTTCTGCAAGGGCTTGCTGACTATTCTCCCTTAATTCGTCAATCTTATTGATAAGCAGAAGAATTGGTGTGTCCATCTTCTGAACTTTCCTAAGAAAATCCATGTTCTTCTCTGGATTCTCCACCACATCAGTTACATATAACAACACATCAGCATCCTGCAAAGCAGATTCTGAGAAAGCGAGCATCGACTCCTGCAACTTATAATTCGGTTTCAAGACACCTGGCGTGTCTGAGAACACAATCTGCATGTCATCGGTATTGACGATACCCATGATACGGTGACGTGTGGTCTGAGCCTTGAACGTCGCGATACTGATGCGCTCTCCCACAAGTTGGTTCATCAGCGTCGACTTACCAACGTTAGGGTTTCCAACAATGTTTACGAATCCAGCCTTATGCATATACTCTCTTTAGACAAAAAAACGCATCTTTCAATAGGATGCGTTTTCTCGTATAGTTTCTTTAAGTTTATTGGCCACCGTCGTATGCCCACTTGTAATAGGATGCTCCGTGGACAAATCCGGCTCCAAACGCGGTGAAAATCATATTATCACCTTTCCTTAACTTCGATTCATTCTCCCACAGAGCAAGCGGAATGGTAGCAGCACTGGTATTACCCAGATGCTCTATATTGACCATCACCTGATCCATAGAAAGATCCAAACGCTTTGCTACTGCCTCGATAATACGCATATTGGCCTGATGGGGAACAATCCACTGGATATTATCCTTATTCAGTCCATTGCGCTCAGCTATCAAGGCACAATCATCGCTCATATTGGTAACAGCATAACGGAACACGGTGCGACCCTCCTGATAGAGGTAGTGCAGACGATGGTCAATCGTGAAATGCGAAGGAGGACAGACAGAACCACCAGCCTTCATATGCAAGAACGGAAGACCTTTTCCGTCAGCACGCAGATGAGAATCCATCACACCGATATTCTCCTCTTCCGATGCCTCGAGAAGCACTGCTGCTGCACCATCACCGAAAAGCGGACAGGTCTGGCGATCTTTATAATCAACAATCGATGACATCTTATCGGCACCGACAACGATGACCTTCTTACATCTGCCACTCTTCACCATCGATGCTGCCACATCGAGCGAATAGAGGAATCCACAACAAGCACCCCAGAAATCGAATGCGAAAGCATTCTTCAATCCAAGCTTACCAAGCACAATGCTTGCTGTCGATGGGAACTTATAATCAGCGGTCGAAGTGGCCACGACGATGGCATCAATACTATCCGGATCAGCGCCAGTCTTTTGCATCAACTGCTTGGCAGCCTTACGGGCCATATAAGAAGTGCCGAGTCCCTCTTCTGTCAGGATACGGCGCTCCTTGATGCCAACACGCGTCATAATCCACTCATCGTTGGTGTCTACCATCCTCGACAATTCCTCATTAGTGAGGACATAATCGGGTATATAGCCACCAATACCCGTGATTACCGCGCTTATCTTATTGCTCATTACTCAGCAGCTTCCTCTTCCATCTTAATAGCCACCTTTCCACGATAGTAACCGCAAGTGGGGCATACTGTGTGATATACATAGTAAGCGCCACAGTTGGGGCATACTGCCAGTGTGGGTGCTACTGCCTTGTCATGAGTACGACGCTTGGCCTGACGAGTACTTGATTGTCTTCTTTTAGGATGTGCCATATTAATACTAAAATTTTAATTGTTATTTTTTAATTTCTCCAAAGCACTCCATCGGGGATCTATAGGCTGGTCGGACACCTCATCGCTGCTTCGGTCAGCTGAGAGTTCTTCCAGAACTTGACTCATCGCAGGGTTGCACTTGCCAGGTGCATGCACATGCTTGATGGGTATAGCCAGCACAATAAATTCATAGATGAGCCAAGACGTGTCGAGTATTCCTTCGTCCTCTGCCACCGTAATGACATCATCTTCCTCGGAGTAGGCCGCACCAAGTTTCACGACAAGACGATTTTCAGTCTCAATAAGTTGGGACATATCGTCAAGACAACGGTCACAAGTTACGGTCACTGTGCCCTCGGTATTGAAAAGGAGTTCATAAAAGCCGGTCATCTTGCGTATAGACACCGACACATGCAAAGACCCCTGCTTCACCTCCGAGCCGTCAAGAGCGGCAAAGAAATGATTATCCAAATCAAAATCCAAGGTCCTCACCTCGTCTTTCTGGTTTTTCAAATCTATCTTAAACTGCTCTAAACTACACATTTACTCGTTATTTGGGGTGCAAAGTTACAAATATTTTCTCAGATATAAAACACTTATTTGCTTTTTTTATGTTTTTCATTGCAATTCATTCTCCGACAACTCTAAGAACCGCACACTTTCAACTCTTCTGTGCAGTTTTTTCCTCTTTTTCCAGCTCTATTCTAAATGTCGTTCCAACACCTACTTCCGATTCCTTCACGAAGATTCGTCCCCGATGATATTCCTCGACGATTCGTTTAGCCAATGAAAGACCAAGTCCCCATCCACGCTTCTTCGTGGTAAAACCTGGTGTAAATACATTCTTGATATCCTTCTTCCTGATACCCTTTCCGTTATCGTGAACTTCTATCACCACGCGATCATTCTCGTCTGTCAGGGTCAGATCAATCCGTCCTGTTCCCTCCATAGCATCTACAGCATTCTTGCAAAGATTCTCTATTACCCACTCAAACAGTTGTGGATTTATTTTGACGATAACTTCTTCTTTAGGAAGATGTCTGACGATTTCCACCTTCTTCGATGTGCGAAGATTCATATAATCGACCACATGTGAAAGTGCCTCATTCATAGAGGCTTCTACCGGTTCTGGCAGCGAACCGATCTTTGAAAAGCGTTCAGCAATTAACTCCAATCGTTTCACATCCTTATCCATCTCCGGTATTAATTTATCTTCAGGATAATTCTCTTTCAGTATCTCAACCCACGCCATCAGACTCGAAATCGGGGTGCCCAGTTGATGAGCCGTTTCCTTGGAAAGCCCTACCCATACTTTATTTTGTTCAGCCCGCTTCGATGCCAATAATGCAAAGATAGCGACCACAACAAAAATCATCACAATACCCAATTGCCAATAAGGATACTGAGCCAAACGTTTTAACATCGTCGACTCGTCATAACACACCAATTGATAGTCTTTAGTATCAATAGAATCACCAAGATGAATTTTTATAAAATTACCATCATGATACATCCGCTTCCCATATTGATGAACATAAGCATCAGAATCAGTTGCCGTCTTAGCATCCATATCAATATTACGATAATCCGTCACCCGTCCATCCGCATCCATCACAATGACAGGAATCGTATTATTACTCTGTAAAACATTTAGAACCAATGACATATCCGTGTTTTCATCCGCATTGTTCAAGGCATTCAATGCCTCTGCCCAGGTCTCCATCTTGTGACGTTCCTCCTTAGAAAGATCCCGGACCAAGAAATGAGATACAAGCAGTGAAACAACAGCAATCACGATTGCTGCTATCACGAGGAAAATCTTCGTTTGTCGAATTCTGTCAGTCCACTGCATACAATAATATAAACGAAAAAGCCCCGAAGATATTGTATCCTCAGGGCTTTTCTTTAAAAAAGATGGCGGCCTCCTACTCTCCCGCATTGCATTGCAGTACCATCGGCGCAGGCGGGCTTAACTTCTCTGTTCGGAATGGGAAGAGGTGGGACCCCGCTGCAATAACCACCTGATATGGGGTTTGACAACTTGCACACAAGAACTGAAGCAAATACTTCAGGCATCAGACGTTTCTACATCTGAAAGTATCGCATAAGCGAAAGTATTCGGGCAATTAGTAGTGCTCGGCTTTGACGTCGCCGTCTTTACACCTGCACCCTATCAACGTCATCGTCTGTGACGACCCTCAATGGAGTCCTAATCTTGCGGCTGGCTTCGCACTTAGATGCTTTCAGCGCTTATCCAATCCAGACGCGGATACCCGGCGGTGCACCTGGCGGTACAACCGGCAAACCGGAGGTCTGTCCAACACGGTCCTCTCGTACTAGTGTCAGCACCACGCAAGACTCCTGCGCCCACGATAGATAGAGACCGAACTGTCTCACGACGTTCTGAACCCAGCTCGCGTGCCACTTTA
>JAEEGI010000748.1_pt1 | contig 88276 bp, 75 predicted proteins | sample 8958751 | NCBI WGS metagenome assembly JAEEGI01 (sample SAMN16246545, study PRJNA631951) | gut metagenome | biome: gut microbiome; feature: rumen; material: KS-attached | host: Bos | place: Iran: Karaj | collected 2018-10 | reverse complement strand
TCTGACGATATTCGTTGAAGTTGTTGACACGGTTCTGATTGAAAGCCGAATTATTGCCGCCAAAACCGCCACGAGCAGAGCCGAAGGGATTGTTGTTCTGCGCCTGGAGGGGCAGAACAGCAAACAGACACAAGGGTAATAATCCCCCAAATATTCGATTTGCCATTTACTGATTGTCCGATTGGTTATTCTCCTTGTTTCCCTGATTGTAGTGTTGTTGAATCAAGACTTCGGGCTGCTGATTTTCGGCATATGCCTCACCAATGGCGCGAACAGCCTCGATACGCATCTTCTCCAGTTCCACCTCACTGCGAGCCATCTCCTTGCCGAACTCCTTCAAGTCCTTGGCCCACTCCCATTCCTCGCCAATACGCTCACGAATCTCGTCAGCCAGTTCCATGGCCTCGTCATGACATTGGGATGCGGGATTGATGGCTGCCAGATAGCCTCCGGCAATCTTTGCGCCGTCACGATCCTGAAGCGCATTCCAAGCCTGACGTGCCTTGTTGACCTTGTCGGCACAATCCAGGTTCAGATAGGTCTGGAAGGTAGAGAGCATGGCAGACTCAACGGCATCATAATTATTGATACAGGTTGGGATGGAAGAAAGCAGGAACATAGCCTGCTCAAAATCCTGCTTCGAACTCAGCGACTTGGCCTGACTAATAATATTGTTGGACTGACCTTCGTAGTAAGATACAATCTTCTTTTTAGTCGCCTTCAAAAAACTCTGCAACGCTGTATTTTGCGGATTCAGACTACTGATAGAAGCCATATAAGCCAACCTGGCATTCTGGCCTGCTCCACTAAGCGTAACATATGTGCTTCCAAAGCTGTCGCCAGTGCGGGTATTGGTAACAGAGAGTTCCAAGCCTGTGGTCACGGTGACCAATGGACGCAGTCCGCTGGTCACATTCTTTGATGTCTCAACCAAATTGGCCACAATGCAGAAGTTAGAGTAGCGTGCGCCACCAGTCATACCGTTCAGTGTCACGGCCTGACGGATTTTCGATGTCAGCTGTGTCTTAGCCATAGGAGACAAGTCGACCGCCTGGTCTGGTATAACAATTGTCAGCGGGAACTCACATTGACCTTGTGCACGAATGCCCAATGCAGAGAGCGCCAATAGCGCCCATGTCAATACCATTTTTTTCATACTCTTCCCTCTTTACTTCTTACCTCTTTTATTTTATATATAAGTTCACCTTGCCCAGACCGCGAACCTTAAACTCGGCAGTTACGCCCTTGTTGGCAAGTTCGTTGACCAGCTTCTGAGCAACATCCTTAGCACCCTGCTTGCGCTGGCGACCGCGGATTGTTGAGATGAGGGGAATATACACACCCTGATACTGCATGAAGGTAGCGCCGCTCTTAACGCGCTCCGTGCCATTGCCATCAACAGAATTGTCGAACATGAAGTCCTCGATGAACTCGTGCAGCGTGATATCGCCAACCTTACTGTTCATGCTAAGACCTGCCGACTCTGTGGTCTTGATGTCGAAAGCCACCATACGCCCCTTAGTCACCATACCCTGATAGTACTGGAGTACCTTAGCCAAGAAAGCATCCATGTTCTGATAGACAGCCTCGCGCAGCAGTACAACGGGGTTAGCTGACGTGCTGGGGGCACCCATACCCTCGATAGGCGCAAACATACGGTTTGTATAAGCGTCAGTACCTGTGATAGTGTATGACACCTGATACTGTGGACCGTTCTTCAGCAGGTCATACTGTACCTTAATCAGGATGTCAGCCTCTGAATTACGAATGATGGATTCTTCTACACTCTCATACTGGTCGCCAGAATTGGCAGCGGCCATAGCAGCATCGTTCTTGGCACTGTTGATTGCTTCCAGAAGATCGACAATCACGATGTCAGGATTGCGGTCGCTGATAAGCTGAGCCACCTGAATAAGCACGCTGTGCAGTGTGGGATCCTCACTCATGGCTTTCTCATAGTCAGGAGATTCCACACCTTCTTGGTTAGACACATAACCATGGGCTTTACAATAAATCATATCAGGCACAACCATCACATGGGGTGGTGTCATAGCTTTCTGTGCCCATATGCTGCCAGTGATGGCCAACAGGGCTATTGCAATAGTCAGTATACGTTTCATAATCTTAAATTCTTATATTAGTTACTCAATAATCTTATCTTTCTGCATGCGCTTCTTCAGGGCGTTGCGGTCTATCTGTACCACGATACCCCAAGTCTGCGTGCCGGCACCTTGGAAACTGTTGCGCAGGTCTTTGTCAACCTCTTCAACATACTTCTTAAAGTTGCCGCTGTCCTTAAAGAACTTGTTGAAATAGTCCTCGTGCTTCTGACGGGCGTTAGGTGCATCAACAATGGGATAAGCGCTGCACTCTGTATCGCCAGCGGTAATACCCTTGAAGAGTACTTCCTCAATAGCCTTCTTCTTAGCCTCACGTACGGCATCAGCACGGTCTACACCCTTAGCATAGACTTTCAACAACTGCGTACCATCAAGCTGCTTACCCAAGCATTCCGTTGTCTGATTGAAATAAGAAGCCGTCTGAACCACAGGTTTCTTGCTGCTGCAACTTGTCAGCACTACCAGTGCTGCAGCTGCCATCAGGATACATATTTTTTTCATAGCTCTTCTTCCTTCTTTTATCTTCTTTTTATCTTCTTCTATCTCCTTCTATCTTCTTAAACTTCTCCAGCTTACCATAGATTCGAGAATCCCTTCAAGATGTGAGCTTCTTCCAGATAGTGCTGCAGAGCCTCCTTGTCGACCATCACGACAGCAGTGGTCTCAATCATCTTGGTCTTCTTGTTCTTCATCGATGACAGCGATGAATTGACGATAGAAGCAAAGTTACGATACTTGGCCTCGTTGTCAAAAGCCTGGAAGAAGTCGGCCTTAGTCTGCTGGATGGTGGGATCGGTGATGAGGGGTTTTTGCTCACCATAGCCTTCTGCTGCCATCAAGCCACGGAACATCACGCCCTGAACGGCATACTTCATGACCAAATCCTCTGCACTGGAGGGTAACTTCTTCTTAACATTAACTGTAACAGATACCAGATAACGGCCACCTTGGCCCTGTCCGGCACTCTGGACATAATACTCCTGTGCAGAAGCAATCATGCAGCACATCAAGAGCACAAATGATACTAATACTTTCTTCATAATCTTTTTTTTTCTTTTTGGTTTTATAATTCGCGCAGCTGTAATCCTGGGCTATGCAGGTCGATTGACGAATGGCCTGGACTAAACTGTGTACCTTTAGCAGCAGAATCAAAATATTCATCGAAGCGTATGTTCTGGTTGTCCCAAGGAGAACCTGCCTTGGCTTTGGCCACACGCTTATAACAAATCTGTCCGTTCTTGTCTTTATAGGGCTCTAAAATCTCATATTCTTTACCATAAGTAACGTCTTCTTTGCGGCCGATGTGTGAATACATCAAACCACCCTCAAAATAGAATGGGGCACGCGGACGGAAAATGGGGAAGGCCTTTGCCAGCTCGCGCATTCCTTTCTCTACACAGCGATGACAGACATCCAAAATCACTTCGTCTTCATTGCTCCAACTCTTCAGAATAGTCTTGGTGCTCGATTCCTTATACTCACCAATGTATTCCAAAGCGAAAATCTTGCCGGCACCGTCAAACTTGCTCTTGCGGGCAGCAGCTTCAGAGGCTTCTGTTGTTGAGTCGCTCCAATAGTCGTTATACATGGTTTGTGTCATACTGTTGTCCCATTTTAATTTATAGAGGTAGGCATGCATCTTAACACGGAAACCACCAATATCGGCAACAATTTCCGCACCAGCCATGCCCAAATTGCTGGCAGCACTCCATTGGTTGGCTGCTTCCTTATTACCTTTCTGACGGTTTACCTCGCCAGCTACACCTGCGGCAGCGCTAGCCACGGCCATTATACCTGCAAAGATGGAGGATCCTTTCGACTGGTCAATATAGTCCATATCGCATACCAATACAAAGGTGCTCTGCAGCAACTCAATACCTTCATCACGCAACAGTGATGTGCCACGAACCGTAGTCTGCGAACGCTGATAGTCTGAATATGACGCACCGTAACCACCCCGCTCATGAATTAGGTCCATGTCCATCATGCCCGTCTCAGGATTGCGGTCAAACCAGCGTCCAACAATCTTTTGGGCAATATCATTGGTACTCAACAGCTTGTCGATGTCCTTTTTTTCCTGCTTACCCTTTACGGCTATCACGCGCAGTTCGGTGATATTATGTTCGTTGTAGCGTAAGGGCAAAGGGAAATTCTTGAACACGCGTTCCATCTCTTCGGCATATTTCTTCCCTCGATGAGTCAACATGACAAGACACAGTGAACTACGACGATAACGTTCCTTGTCGGAAACACCAGTTCCCTGATAACGATTAACCACGGGCTGGGCACTTGCATCTAGCTGGACAGCGTCGACAGCTGGTGTGTTGACTAGTTTTGCCCCTTCAGGCAACACAAGACGTTTACCAGCATAGACGGCATTGACAGAAGGATTTGCTTTCTTCAGAGCTTCAGTGCTGATACCATATTTCTGTGCAATACTCTCAAGCGTTTCACCACGTTGTACGACATGGTCGATCTGTGCCCGCATGTTGGAAATGAGGCACAGACTGAAAGCGAAGAGAATAAATAGTCGTTTCATTTTAAATAATTAGTCGTTTATCTGAATGATAACGAAATCAGATACGCCCCAGAACTTGTCCTGGTCAGTAATAGAGAGAACCATGCTCTTGCCTGCCTGGTCAATACGATAAGAGCCTTCTGGCTGCGGGGTCATCACCTTGGCCTTCTTAACATTACCGAGGTCAATCTGTTCAGCAGAACGAATATCAATTGCTTTGAAAAGTGACTTGTCTACCTTTGTAAAGTCTACCTTTGTCTTCTTCAAGAATCCGCCAGTAAGCAGTCCTGCTTCCTTCAATTCCTTCTTAGTGCCAATCTTCACATAGGCTGTGTTGATCATGGCATCCTGTATGGTAATGGTCTCATTCTGACTTGCTAACAGACCTGCTTGAGTCTCGCTACGCTGCTGCAGAATCTGGACATTCTCCTTCAGTCTAGCAATGTCCACATTCTTGTCGTCTACAAGCTTGCGCAGGTTGGCAATCTCTTCGTCCTTCTGAGCCAGCTGCTGCTTCATGGTGGCAATAATGCTTCTCAGATGAGCAGAATACTTCTGGTTTGTCTGCAACTTCTTCTCCATGACGGCAATACGCTCACGCTGGTTCTGCAGGGTCTGCTGGAATGAGTCCAGATTCTTCTTGATCTGTTCACGGTTCAGCGTGGGGCCTTCGTCATTCTTCAGAAGCTGTCCTTCCTGAAGTGCAATGCTGTCCAAGCCTGTGGCAATCACGCCAAGATACTCGTTCAGTTCGTTATAGTCGGCATTACGCTGCTCATAAGCTGTCTGCAGTGAGTCGAGTTGTTCTTTCATAGAGGCACTGCCTCCGTTGCATGATGTTGCCATCACGATGATGGTGGCAGCGACGAGATAATAAGCAATTTTTTTCATCATTTTTTTGTTTTAAATGTTGTTTTAATCGGGGCAAAGATACAAAAAAAAATATAAAGACACTATTTTTTACAAGAAAAAACGTACCTTTGCACCATCTTTAAGGCAAAAAGGCGAAAAAAATGGCTATCCGCTATACACATCGTGAAGAATTATGGAACTCTTGGAGTCATGCTGGCGGCATCTTGATGGGTGTCGTATTCGGGGCGATTTTCCTGTGGATGGCGTTCCGTGGCGACGACCCTTGGTCGCGTCTTGGTGTGTGCCTTTATTTGTTCGGCATGTTGGGTTCTTATGTGGCTTCTACGGTCTATCATGCTTTACCCCGACGCTCTAAATGGAAGGAGCGTCTGCGGCGGTGGGACCATGCCGCCATCTATTGGCACATAGCAGGCTCGTATTCCCCTCTGACACTGATTGCCCTACGTACTGAAGGCTATTGGGGATGGAGCCTTTTTTTGTTTGTCTGGCTATGTGCCATTTCCGGAACAATTGTTAGCTTTATTCGCTTGAAAGAGCATTCCAATCTCGAAACTTTTTGTTTCATCGCCATGGGGCTTAGCGTGTTGGTGGCTTTCAAACCACTCATTAACAGTGTCTCCACGGCTGCCGTTGTATGGATTATAGCAGAAGGCGTCTGTTATATTACGGGCGCGTTCTTTTACTCTCTACACCGAAAACGCTATATGCATTCTGTCTTCCACTTTTTTGTCCTGGCGGGCTCCGTCTGTCACATCATTGCGGTTTGGGATGTGCTGATGGAACACCTGTAGGAGCGAAAAGTGAATCGTGAAAAGTGAAAAGTGAAAGATTTATTTGGCAGTTTGTGGTATTTTAAGTAATTTTGCAGGCAAAATTTGCAAATTATAATTAATTATGGCTTATACACGTATGACTGCCGCAGAGGCTGCGGCATTGATTAAGAATGGCGACCATATCGCCATGAGTGGCTTTACACCTGCCGGTGTAGCCAAGGCAACAACCAAAGAGTTAGCAAAACTTGCTGTAGCTGAGCATGAGGCTGGCCGCGAGTTCAAGGTGGCCATCTTCACAGGTGCTTCCACTGGACAGTCGACTGATGGTGACCTGGCAAACGCTCAGGCTATCCTCTATCGTGCACCCTACACGACGAACCCAGACTTCCGCAAGCATGTGAACATGGGTGAGATTCCCTACAACGACCTGCACCTGAGTCACATGGCACAGGAGTTGCGCTATGGCTTCTACGGTCCGCTGGATTGGGCCATTCTGGAGGTCTGCGACATTGAGGAGGTGGGCAACGACTACCATGTATATTTGACTGCTGCTGGTGGTATCTCTCCTACAGCTGCCCGTCTGGCTAAGAAGGTGATTCTCGAGCTGAACAGCTTCCACAATCCCAATGCCAAGTTCATCCACGACGTGTACGAGCCTCTGGATCCCCCTTACCGCAAGCCCATCCCCATCTTTAATGTCAGCGACCGTATCGGTGTGCCTTACGTGTCGATTCCCAAGGAGAAGGTGGTTGGTGTCGTCGAGTGTAATATCCCCGATGAGGCCCGCGCCTTCAAGGACAACGACCCTGTAACCGATAAGATTGGCTTCTTGACAGCTGAGTTCCTCGTTGATGAACTGCACAAGGGTCGTATCCCCAAGGAGTTCCTGCCTTTGCAGAGCGGTGTAGGTTCTACGGCCAACGCTATTCTCGGTGCCTTAGGTGAGGACAAGCACGTGCCCGACTTCAACATCTATACAGAGGTAATCCAGAATGCTGTTATCGAGATGATGCTCAACGGTCGTGTGAAGGATGCTTCGGCTTGCTCGCTGACCGTCTCTAACGACTGTCTGATGCAGGTCTATGACAATATGGACTACATGAAGAACCACCTGACACTGCGTCAGAGTGAGATTTCTAACCACCCTGCCGTCATCCGTCGCTTGGGTGTCATCGCCATCAATACCGCCATTGAGGTGGATATCTATGGTAACGCCAACTCTACGCATATCAGCGGTACGAAGATGATGAACGGTATCGGCGGTTCGGGTGACTTCATCCGCAACGCCTATCTGAGCATCTTCACCTGTCCTTCAGTGGCCAAGGGTGGACTCATCAGCTCGGTGGTGCCTTTCGTCACCCACCAGGACTCTTCGGAGCACGATGTCAATATCATCGTGACTGAGCAGGGTGTGGCCGACCTGCGTGGCAAGAGCCCCATGCAGCGTGCACAGACCATTATCGAGAATTGTGCACACCCCGACTACAAGCAGTTGCTCTGGGACTACCTGAAGTTAGGTACAGGCGGACATACCCGCCACTGCCTCACCGCTGCCTTTGCCATGCACGACACGCTGGCACGCAAGGGCGACATGAGACTGACCGACTTCTCAGAATACATCAAATAAACAGAAAGGCGGGCCTTACGGTCCGCTTTTTCTTTATCCTCTTTATTGTAACTATTACAATTATTAATCTATAAAAACAAGTTTATGATGAATAAGATGAAAAAATGGACGTTGGCCGTCATTGCCATATGCGGCGCAAGTGTGCTTACTTCGTGTTCGTTGGATAATAGCGACAATCCCGCTGACAATCCCGAGAAACAGGCCGAAACATTCTCCATCGCGACACTGAATGTCGATGGACTGCCACAGACGCTTAATATCATGGGACTCCTGGAGGTCGACGTGAATAAAGACGGACCCGGTAAGGAGTGGACGCCAACCATCAGCCAGTATCTGGCCAATAAGGGTTATGACTTCATGTTTGTACAAGAGAATTTCGACTATAATGAAGAGCTCAGTTCTTCATTACTTGCCAACTATGAACGCGATGCCTGGAACGGTGGTTTCGACTTAGAGAAAATGGTAGACGGCTGCTTCCCCTTCGACGGACTAAACGGCTTCTGGAAAAAGGGCATTACCGCCCAGCGTACGGACAGCGTCAAATGGACTGCCAGCTACGGTGTGATGGAGCATGCCTGGGATGGCATTGTGACAAAGGGCTTCCGTCGCTATGATGTCAAGCTGAAAGGTGGTGCCGAACTGGTCATCTACAACATGCACATGGATGCCAGCGACAGTGACGACGAGGTTGCAGGCGAAGACGGCCCTGACCGCGAGGCCCGCATGGTCCAGTGGCGTCAGTTGCGCGACTATATCTTAGAACATCTGGATACACGCCCTGTCATTGTTGCAGGCGACCTGAACAGCTGGTATGCACGTGACAGCATTAAGACGCAGTTCATTGACTATATCGGCCAAACAGGACTCGCCACGGTCAGCGACGTGTGGATTGAACTGGAGCGTGGCGGCAACTATCCGGAAATGGTTCAGGGTATTGTTACTAAGGATGACATTCCCTATGAAGAGTCACGCAATGGCGAGACACTCGACAAGATTCTCTATCTGAACCCTACCAATGGTGCGCAACTGGTACCCGTCAGTGTCAGCATCGACAGAACAGGTTATCTGCGTACTGATGGTGTAACGCCATTGGGCGACCATTATCCGTTGGCTGTTACTTTCCAAATCAAGTAATACATCAAGCCTGGGGGAAAAAAGAAGTTCCACAACCATCACGGTTGCGGAACTTTTTTCTTATTCCGAATCATTTCCTCGGAGTAAATACTCGCTTGGATTTTAACATGCGCTCTTCACTATGCGAAGACCTTTCTTTGCGAGTGAAACTACAACATAATTCAAAATAATCATAACCTAAAACCATTAAAACGTTAACCTTGAAAACAAAACTTTTTTATGTCTCACTTTTTGTTTGACGATGCAAAGGTACGAAATTGTGTGCGAACACAATGCATGTTTTACGCAAAATTTACGTTTAAATGCCTTCTTCTTGATGTAGGTCAAAACTAAAGGCGGTTTTATTTTGATGATGAGAAGAGCACAAGGATTCCCATTCTAACCAATCTCTTCCTTCCTTCTTCATTTATCTGATATTCGATTGTTGTCCGATTGTTGTCCGATGTTTGGACGTACAACAAACGCATATCAAACGCAGCTCAATTGTAAAAAAATAGAGACTCTATGTGGCGTACGATGCGATATAGATATGCCTAAACAAGGACCCTCTTTTTGACACTCCTTAAAGTTCATGCATTCAACGGCAAAAAACAGACAAGGCAGGTTCATGCAATCTCATCAAGGGTGAGACGTAATCTCGTTGGCAGAGAGAAGCCGTTTCTCTGAAAGGCGACAAGTGAGGTTTTTCACTTGCCGCTTTTTCTTTGTCAACAATGTTTTCATCGACAACGATGATTTCAGGGATGATAGCCTTTTTTTTTACTTCATCCTTTTCTTTACATTTGACGTACCTCCTTGATAGATCGTGCGTTCAATAAAATTTTTTTGAAGCGGATTATTAGTACGACGTCCGCTGAAATCATAGTATTCTCTGCGTATAGGGGTCCCTTTTCCTTTTTCCCTTGAGAATGATTTGATAGCAGTACTGTTCGATTCATTTGAAGTTGGAGTAAGATACATATCTGACAAAGCAGGATATCCCTTTGCTTTCATCAATGAATCCCAAGCAGTAGGCAAATCAACTCCAACGGTAGAAAAACCACCACCAGGCATAGTCTGTACCTTATTGCGTGAGGCATCACCAGTTATGAGGAATGCAGTAGAGCCTTTTTCCATAGTGGGTATAGTCGTCATCGTTGGAGCTTGAGTGTCATACCAAATGGGAGTTATTGTTTCTTCGCCACCTTCAGACTTCACGATATGGCTAAAATATTGGTTAAAAGTATGCTCCACACCGTCTTTTCGACTACCCGGATTAGCATAGTAATTCGCAAAAGTGCGTTCGTAAGCAGAGCGCCGGGAGTTCTGAATGAGCGCATCCTCCAAGCCGTCTATGGTTGAATATCCACCAGCAAGGATATTTGCCACTGGTTCCGTCATCAAGACGACGCGATTGGTAAACTGTTTACCACTGCCCAAAGCAAATTGACAACGCTCGGAGATGTCCCATGCCATAAGTTGCATCACACGCTCTGGATCTGTGGTTGACGGAGCCATATTGTTGCCCCACATCAGTGCAGAAGCCAATGTGATGGTATTGTCATTGATGTTATAGCCTTGCTGTTCGTTCCACGTTTGCCAACCCACTCGATGGCAAGCTTCCTCATCTTCCACCAGACACCACGGCTGCAGATAGCCGAACGTACCCATACGGTTTTGACCAACGGTATATCCTGCCAGATTCTGCATAGCCAGACTCATAAAACGACTGATTGCCGTATTGGCATCAGCATTGATTTCACCCTGACCGCTACTGACACCCAATTGGCGAGCTATGGGACCGTTTATCCATGAATAAGGAATCCATGCGTGAGTACTGCCCAGCGTTCGACGGAAATTACCACCACCCATAGCTTTTGTCATAGCCACAAGAATAGGCATATATTCTGGTTTACAACCAGCCATACAGGCATTGACTGCCACGTGCCAGGTAGTTGTATTACGTAAAGCTCCTGGCAGTATGGCAATAGTCTCATCCCAAGCATAATCTGTGTAGTCAAGATACTCCAGCACTTTATCATAGGTTGGAGGACAGAATGGTATTCCATCGCTCCAGCCCATTGTCTTAAAGTAGGCGTAAATCTCATCAATAGTCCCGTGATAGACATCATCGGTGATACCCTGAGTGCTTTCCGTCGAAGCATATTCATCCTGACGGATAGGCGTCGTTAGCCCTTCCACTATCTGAGGCCATGTAATTTCACGTGTATTCTGAATAAGCTGTTTTTCCGTATGCGAAGCAAAGGCACCAGGATAAACCGCAACTCGCAACACGGGTACACCATTGTTACGTGCTGTATAACGAGCCTGCTGATCGAAACCTGGGGCTGTGACAATAACAGATGGGATACCCAATTTCTCAGCTACGATACATGAACCGGTCTCCTTGGGAGTGCAGATACCACAACCTCCATTACCTGCAATGACGGCATCTACCTTCAAATCGATGAGACGCTGACGGAAAACCTCTGTTGACAAACGAGTAATGCCTGGTGCTGGATAAGGTCCGGCTATCGGCAATTCATCATACATAATAACATTAGCCGTAGGATATGTAGCCTTTATCAGTCTCATCAACTCAGGATGAGTAATGTTATACATAAAATCCTCGCCCACAATAGCAATGGTCTTGCCATCAAGGGTCTGAAGCCTAGGTGCCATTTCAATAGGCTCTACAGTAGAAAAACCTACAGGACTTACAACATTAAACTTGGCCACGCCACTATTGTCTGGATCACACGAATCATCACAAACAAAGCGATCACTCTGGGCATGCATACTCAAAGAGCAAGCAATACTGCTCAACATTAACAAGAATAAAGAAGAATGTTTCATTGTTTTTCTGTTTTATTTTGTGCCTTTACGTTTATGATACATCTATCGGCAAAAGGTTAAATCAATAGGATCATATTTTTTGCACAACAATTTAACTTTTCATTGTCTCAGGTGTCATAGTAATGTATGGAGATAGATTTGAAACAAGAACAGTTGCGTAACATGCTAAGCGACCCACTTCAGAGAGAAGAAGGATTCAGAAAGCTGATGCAAACATATGGCGACAAACTCTACTGGCATATCCGTCGCATCGTCGTGGGGCACGATGATGCCGAGGATGTGTTACAAGAAACCTGCATCAAGATCATCTCCGGCATAGACTCTTTTCGTGGAGAGGGACAGCTTACCACATGGATTTACAGCATCGCCACCAATGAGTCATTACGCCATCTACGACGACAGACCCACCTGTTTCAAAGCATCGACACATTGGGACCCTTGCTGGCAAGCAAACTCGAAGCAGAGTCACCTATCGATGCAGATGCAACAGCAGTTGCTTTCCAGAAAGCATTGCTTACGTTGCCCACTCAACAGCGCATTGCTTTCAATATGCGCTACTTCGATGAAATGACTTATGATGAGATTTCTACAATCACGGGCAAAAGCGTGAGCACTTTGAAGACCAATTACCACTATGCCACAGAGAAAATAAGAAAATATATAAAAGAAAACAGCATATGAACGAATTGAATCATAAAATAGGAATGCCCTATCGCGAAAGTGAAGGATATGTGAACTGCCTTGTTAATCGCACTACGGAACATGCCATACAACATCAGCGGACTAACAAGCACTCACTGAGCAGGATTATTGCAGTTGCAGCAATAGCCTTCGTTCTGTTAGCTGGTGCTGGCATCACTTATTATAACTACATCTCAACTCCCACTCAACTGGTAGCTGAGAACCAGAAAAGTCCTATCGACGAATTCTTCAATAGTCTGACAGAGGAAGAAGTACAGATGTTAGATGATTATGAAATACCAGATATTCCGGAATATTAAAGATAATAAAGATATGCGACAATTCATGATTACATTGCTGCTGATATTGGTAAGCACTACCCTATCAGCCCAAGATGCTCAGAAGCTTAATGAGCGCTATTTTCAAGCTAAAGTCAAAGAGTTAGCCATGCGTCTAAGGATGACGGACGAGCAGAAAGCCAAGTTCATACCCGTCTATCGAGATTACAGCGAGAAAATGCGCGCTATAGTGGGTGAACACAAGAAACCCATTAAGCCACTGACCGACCAAGAACGATTGGCACTTACCAAACGGAAATTGGAGCGCCAACAACAGGCTCAATCCATCCGAATGAAGTATGTTGATGAATTCTCCACCATACTTACAGCCCAACAGGTCAGCCAGTTCTTTGAAGTTGAAAGCGAAATACAAAGAAAACTGATGCGAAGAAGGCAACAGAACTCCGTTGATTATTAAAGCCTACTTCGATTTCAGATAATCGGCAAAAATGCGGGCGGCACTCTCCACCTTGGCGGCACAGGGACGCGTCTTGTAGTATTCAGCCGTACGAGCCGAGGCCACATAACTGTTCTGAGCCTTCTCATGACCTTTCAGTCCAAGAATCTCGGCACATATCAGACTACCGTTCTCGGCCTGCGAGCGTGCCAGCAGCTCCTGCACCACTTTGTAACAAGCCGACTTGCCTTCACGATCCGAGCCTTCTGTCTGTCCACAGTCCAGTCCCACCAGCATGACAATGCCCGATACGGCACCACACATCATGCGCAAACGGCCTACTCCACCACCAAAACCGGCTGCAATACGCTTGGCCATCATTTCATCCATACCGTAAAGGTCGGCAAAGGCTGCCACAACACTCTGGCAACAACCATAGCCCTGCATGAAGTTATCGACAGCACGCTCCACCCTTTCGTCCAACTCTTGGTCAGAAACCTTTTTAATCTTACCTCTTACCTCTTCCATCTTACTTCTTTTTTGTCACATTCACATGGCAAAGTTACAAATAAAATCGGAGAGTAGCAAATATGAACCGAAAATGCTTGTTAATTGTTCTTAAATTAGAGAAATAACGTTTGGAGAATTCAGATTATCCCCGTAACTTTGCAATTCAAATTTGTATATACTTATTTTCTTTTTATAATAACAAATATGATTTATTCAAAAGAAGTTGAAAACATGTGTAGCGTTTGCAAGGGCGCTTACCATGGTCCTGCACCCATTCCCGAGGAGGGCAAATGGATTCAGGCTAAAGAGATTAAAGACATTTCGGGTTACACCCACGGTATTGGTTGGTGTGCACCTCAGCAGGGTGCCTGCAAGCTGTCGCTGAACGTGAAGGACGGCGTCATCCAGGAGGCTCTTGTTGAGACCATCGGTTGCACAGGTATGACACACTCAGCTGCTATGGCTTCTGAGATTCTGCCTGGTAAGACCATCCTCGAGGCTCTGAACACTGACCTCGTTTGCGATGCTATCAACACCGCTATGCGCGAGCTGTTCCTGCAGATTGTCTATGGCCGCACACAGAGTGCTTTCTCTGAGGGCGGTCTGGCTATCGGTGCTGGTCTTGAGGACCTCGGTAAGGGTCTTCGTTCACAGACTGGTACGCTCTATGGCACCGTTGCCAAGGGTACCCGTTACCTGGAGCTCACCGAGGGTTACATCACCAAGATGTTCCTTGACAGCAACAACGAGGTTTGCGGTTACGAGTACGTACACCTGGGCAAGATGATGGAAGCCATCAAGAACGGTATGGACGCCAATGAGGCTATGAAGAAGAACACCGGTTCTTACGGTCGCACGACTGAAGATCAGGGTGCAGTAAAGGCTATTGACCCACGTAAAGAATAAGGAGGATACGACTATGATTAGAAAAGTACAGTTTGAGAGTCAGGAGCGCCGTATCAACCAGGTTCTTGCTGCTCTGAAGGAGAATGGCATCAACTCTATCGAGGAGGCCAACGAGATTTGTGAGAAGGCAGGCGTGGATCCTTACCAGATGTGTGAGGACACCCAGCGTATCTGCTTCGAGAATGCTAAGTGGGCATACGTTTGCGGTGCAGCTATCGCTATCAAGAAGGGCGTAAAGACTGCTGCTGACGCTGCCGAGGCTATCGGTATCGGTCTGCAGAGCTTCTGCATCCCCGGTTCTGTTGCTGACGATCGTAAGGTAGGTATCGGTCACGGTAACCTCGCTGCCCGTCTGCTCCGCGAGGAGACTGAGTGCTTCGCCTTCCTGGCAGGTCACGAGTCTTTCGCTGCTGCTGAGGGTGCTATCAAGATTGCCGAGATGGCTAACAAGGTTCGCCAGAAGCCTCTGCGCGTTATCCTGAACGGTCTTGGCAAGGACGCTGCCCAGATCATCAGCCGTATCAACGGTTTCACCTATGTACAGACTCAGTTCGACTACTTCACCTCTGAGCTGAAGGTGGTGAAGGAAGTTGCTTATGGCAACAACCCCAGCCGTCTGAAGGTAAAGTGCTATGGTGCTGACGATGTTCGCGAGGGTGTCGCTATCCTGTGGAAGGAGAACGTTGACGTGTCTATCACGGGTAACTCAACGAACCCCACTCGTTTCCAGCACCCCGTAGCAGGTACTTACAAGAAGGAGCGCGTGCTCGCTGGCAAGCCCTACTTCTCAGTAGCTTCCGGTGGTGGTACGGGTCGTACCCTGCACCCAGACAACATGGCTGCCGGTCCTGCTTCTTACGGTATGACTGACACCCTGGGTCGTATGCACTCTGACGCTCAGTTCGCAGGTTCTTCTTCTGTTCCTGCTCACGTTGAGATGATGGGCTTCCTGGGTATTGGTAACAACCCAATGGTAGGTGCTACTGTAGCTATCGCCGTAGCTATCGACCTCGCCCTGAACAAGAAGTAAATATTCCGTTTCAAAGTAAAAAGCCCGCCAGTTTTCTGGCGGGCCTTTTTTATTAAATGTAAACATCAAAAAGGAGGTGGCGAGACTACATGCATCTCTTGACCAGTGACAGGATGGCGAAACCAAATCTGTTCCGCATGCAGATACAGGCGGTCAGCCTTCGTTCCATAAAGTTCATCACCCTTGATGGGTCTGCCGAGTCCCTCCGGATGGGCACAATGGATACGTAACTGATGGGTACGTCCCGTCTGGGGATAGAGCGCAACAAGGGAAGGTCCCTCCCCTTCTCCCTCCCGAGGGAGAGGAATATCTGAAAGGAACTCGTAGTCGGTCACCGCCCGCTTGCCGTGTTCCATATCCACCATCTGACGGGGACGATTCATCGGATCAGGACGCAGAGGCAATGAGATGCGCCCACATCCCCCTTCCCTCGGGAAGGTTCTGGAGAGGGGTTCCAGCATCGCGATGTATTTCTTCTTCACCTCATGCTTCACGAACTGCTCCTGTAGAGAACGATAGACTTCCAGTGACTTCGCCACGATGAGCAAACCAGAAGTATACATATCCAGACGATGAGCAACCATCGCATCCGGATAACGCTGTCGCATGATGGTCTCCACACTATCTTGCTCGATATTCCCCGGCGTACTCAGCATTCCCGAAGGCTTATCAACAACCAACAGGAAGTCGTCCTCATAAACCGTCTTCATCTCCAGATGTGGAAGACCTTGAGTCTCAGGATTCTCCTCTACATCAAGTCCTTGCATCATCCATGTAAGGATGGGCTTACACTTCCCTCTGCAGGCAGGATAGTAATTGCCATGTTGGCGCAACTCCTCCTTGGTAGACTGTCCCCACCAAAATTCTGCCATACATACCGGTTTCAGTCCCTGCTGATAGGCATACTGCAAAAGCTTAGGGGCGCAGCAGTCACCAGTACCACCCGGAGGCAATGGGAACTTAGCCCTCAATTTGGGGCGGTCGTAATAGTCCTGCCAAATATCCACCAAGTCCTTCATCTCACCCCGTGCGTTTAGTAACTGGTATTGGTGGAACAGCCACAGCTGCAATTCCTGCGACAACTCTTTGGTGCTAGCATCACTAGACGATCTGGATATCCTGGATATCTCCCTCTCCACGGTCTTGAAATGTCCGTCTGGCTGTTGGGCGTCATAGACAGGCGGCACAAAAAATTCCCAATCATTCCTGCCTGCCAACAAGCCACTATAGGCTGCGAGATACCCCATCTCCCCCTCACGCTCCACCACGAGCACGCCAAACATCTTCCCATGGTCAGCATCCTCCTTGATTTCCTCATGGGCGGCAATATACTCCTGCACCTCCTTCGCTGCCAACTGGCACAGCGGATGCGGCTCATAACAAAAGGGATAGGTAAACCTCTCCGGCTTCTGAATCGTCGTATATAATGGGTGCAGTCTCATTTCATTTGCAAAAATACGCTTTTTTTTTAGATATTGTTGTATCTTTGCACCCGAAAACTGCAAACTAAAACAAATAACATAATGAAAAAACTACTAGCAACCACCTTCTTCCTTTGCTGTACCGTGATGGTTACGGCACAGAGAATTGATTTCAGCTTCAGCAATGCACAAGAAGCACAAACACATGAACCAGGATATATCGAATGGAAAATACCTAAGAATCCCTCGTCATCCATGACACTCGACAATGGTATGGAAATTACCATCTCAGCAGCAGGAAATGCCAACATTCTGAGAGACCAATGGAACAAAAACACCTGTAACAAGGGCAGGGACACCGAACAGACAGGACTGCGCCTGTTGGGCGACGGTGTGGTAGCATTCATTGCCGATGGCGACAACACCCCGACAAGTACCAAAATTCCCACCTCTATCGAGATCACGATTAAAGGTTTGACGGCAGGAAGCCATACAGCCATGGCCTATCACGTCTGGAAAGATACCAAGACGGGTGAGATGCCTAAGATCAAGGTGGAACTGAAAATCAATGATGGCGAATATGTCGTCAAACAAGATAACGTTGACTTCGTCAATGTCAAGAACCCGGTAGAAAGTCTGAAGATGGCTGATGCCTCCTTCTCATACGCTGACTTCAACGTCAACGATGGAGATGTTGTATATATCAAGTACACCACCATCGTAGAATCGGGCAAGACCTACCAGACCACCAATGTGATGCTAAACGGTCTTCTTTTCGACACGTCACCCTTTGTATCCCAGGACCCCGTTCCCACCAACCGCGACTACCATATTGATGCCGACAATGGCTCATGTACCGTCAAATGGACCGCAGGACCGACAGCAGCCAAGCACCGCCTGTTCTTCGGTTCCGATGAGAGCGAAGTAGAAAATGCAACCTCACCCATCTACGAAGGCACCAATACCGAATATACCGTTAACGGCCTGCTCTCCAAGAACTATTACTATTGGCGGGTCGATGAGATAGAAGCCAATGGCACCGTACACAAAGGACTGGTATGGTCGTTCCGTCCCCGTCAACTGGCCTTCCCGGAGGCAGAAGGCTACGGCAGGTATGCACAAGGTGGACGCGGCGGCATCGTCTATCACGTCACCAACCTCAGCGGTGATGCCAATACGCCAGGCTCACTGCTCTATGGACTGGTCAACATCGACCAGCCCCGCTATATCGTCTTCGACGTGAGCGGCATCATTGAACTTGACTTCAACTCCTACTTCACCAAGCCCTACGCCTATATTGCCGGACAGACGGCTCCCGGCAAGGGCATCTGCATCAAGTCGTCGAACATCAACATCGGCTCTGATGTCATTGCCCGCCATATCCGCTTCAAACGAGGACTAGGTGTATATGGAGAGAATACGGGCAACGCCATGGGTATGTCAGGTGCCAACCATGCCATCGTCGACCACTGTACGGCAGCCTGGGGAACAGACGAGACCGTCAGCGGACGCGGTGCCAAGAACATCTCGTTCCAATACTCCGTCATCTCAGAAGCACTGGGCATTACCGGACACAAGAACTACAGCGATGGCAAGAACCACGGTTTTGCCGCCACCATTGACGGCATGATAGGCTCGTGGCACCATAATCTGCTCGTCAACTGCAATGGGCGCAACTGGTCAATGGGCGGAGGCATGGATGCCAACAACATCCCCATTGGCGGTCTGGACCTGTTTAATAATGTATGCTACAACTGGAAAGGCCGTACTACCGACGGCAACTGCCATGCCGTAAACTTCGTCAGCAACTACTACAAGATGGGTGCCGACACCAGCCACAAACTGCTGTTTACCCAACAGTTTGAGGATGCCATCAACCCGGCGGGAACCGACCAAGCATACATCAATGGCAATATCCGTGAAAACAAAGACCACACGCAAACTACCGACAAGAAGGGTGACACCTACAATGCCACAGGCAATATCCCTACTAATTACGAATATGTCGTGAACGCGCCTCTCTTTGAGTCCCATGCCACCATCCACTCCGCCAAGGACGCCATGAAAATCGTGACCAGTTACAGTGGTGCCACCATGCCGCAGCGTGACGAACACCACCTGCGTAACATCAAGGAGACACTGAGTGGCACATGGACATACAAAGGCTCGAAGTCGGGCATCAAGGGTGAAATAGACACCGAGGAAGATATTACAGAGCACGCTGCCGGTAAAGGCTGGGAGGCTTATCCCGAAGAAACACGTGCTGCCGACTGGGATACCGACCAGGACGGTATGCCCGACTGGTATGAGAAAGTGATTGGCAGCAATCCCAACACCGCCAACCAGAACGACGATCCTTACGGTGACGGATGGACCTTGCTGGAGGACTACCTGGAGTTCATGGCCCACCCCTACCTCATCATCGAGCCCAACACCACCCAGCAACTGGACGTGAAGCCTTTCTTCGCCGGATTCTATGGCCAGAACAGCAACTACGACAAGACCACGCCCACCTACACCGTCAACTACGACGGCACGCTCGTCAATACCAGTGTCAGCGGTTCCGTCGTCAAGGTCACCACCCATAACAGCGGAGGCATTGCCGTCATTAAGGTCACCGTCAACGATGGTGAGACCCAATGGACACAGCCCATCAACGTTGCCGTAACCGGTGAAACCACCGGTATCCCCTCCGTATGGAGCGAAGACACTATCGAGGTAGCCAAGCGCGAGTTCTTCACCACCGACGGCAAACAGGTCAGTCAGATGCAGTCGCACGGCATCTACATCATGAAAGTTACGGATACCAAGGGGAATATCCATACGATGAAGATTATCAAGAACTAATGACCCTACAGACTTCGCCCATACAAGCCCTCCAACAACAACGGCTGCTGCTCCAACTGGAATACCAGACGGAGAAGGAGGCGTTCCGCAAACAAACGGAGGAGACGGGTATTGGACGAAAGGTCAAAAGGGGCGATGCGTGGTATCCGCTGAAGGTGGGCAAGAATTACTATAACTCGCTCAACCAACTGGCAATAGAGGTATTCCGCACTGCCGACCAGGATATAGAGCATACCTTCGAGTTTGGCAAGACGGTGATGTTCTTCCATCTGGACGACGACAAAGTCAAATACCTGTCGTTTTCTGCCACCGTCAGTTATGTAGACGGCGACCGCATGGTGTGCATCCTGCCTAACGAAGGCTACTCAGTCACCTTGCAGCATACGGAGAACCTGGGTGTGCAGCTCTCGTTCGATGAGACCAGCTACCGCCTGATGATGGAAGCCCTCGACCGTGCCATCAAGGGGAAAGGCCGATTGGGCGAATTGCGCGACCTCTTCTATTCCCGTCGCCCAGTAGAGACCTACGTCTTCCCGCCCATGCACTTCCCCTACCTGAATGCCACGCAGGAAGATGCCGTCAATCAGGTACTGCGAGCCAAGGATGTTGCCATCGTGCACGGTCCTCCTGGTACTGGTAAGACGACAACCCTCGTAGAAGCCATCCGTGAGACACTGATGCGTGAGAGTCAGGTATTGGTATGTGCCCAGAGCAATATGGCAGTAGACTGGATCAGCGAGAAACTCGTCGACAGGGGCATCAACGTATTACGTATCGGCAATCCTACCCGCGTCAACGACAAGATGCTGTCATTTACCTATGAGCGACGCTTCGAGGCGCACCCCGACTATCCCCACCTATGGGCTATCCGTAAGGCTATCCGGGAACTGCGTGCCCATCGTAAACGAGGGGATGAGAAATTCCATCAGAAGCTGGAGAGTCTGAAAGGCAGAGCCACAGAGCTGGAGATTCGCATCAACAACGAATTATTTGGAGAGGCACGAGTCATCGCCTGTACCTTGGTAGGAGCCGCCAACCGCCTGTTGGACGGACAGAAGTTCGGCACCTTGTTTATCGACGAGGCTGCCCAGGCTCTGGAGGCTGCGTGCTGGATACCCATGCGCCGTGTCAGTCGCGTCATCCTTGCCGGCGACCATTGCCAGTTGCCTCCCACCGTCAAGAGCATCGCTGCCCTGAAGGCCGGACTCGGCAAGACCCTCATGGAACGACTCGTAGAAACACATCCTGAGGCGGTCACACTCTTGAAGATACAATACCGCATGAACGACGACATCATGCGCTTCTCCTCCAACTATTTCTACGACGGACAGGTAGAGAGCGCCCCCACCGTGAAATACCGCGGCATCCTAGACCTCGACATCCCGATGGAATGGATAGATACCTCTGCCTATGAATTCAAGGAGGAGTTTGTGGGCGAGTCCTTCGGACGCATCAACAAAGACGAGGCAGAGCTGACCCTTAACACCCTCCAGCAGTATTTCGAACGCATCGGCAAGCAACGCCTGTTGGACGAACGCATCGACGTAGGCATCATCTCACCTTATCGCGCCCAAGTACAGTATCTCCGACGCCTACTGACGAAGCGGGAATTCTTCAAACCCTTCCGCCGTCAAATCAGCGTAAATACCGTCGACGGCTTCCAGGGACAGGAGCGGGACGTCATCGTCCTCTCGATGGTCCGCTCGAATGACGACGGACAGATAGGCTTTCTCCGTGACCTCCGACGCATGAATGTCGCCATCACCCGTGCCCGCATGAAAGTCATCATCCTCGGCGACGCCCCCACCCTCACCCGCCATCCCTTCTATCGCCAGCTCTGGAAGTACATCCATCAACTCATGCTAGGTGCATCCTCATAGCATGCTAAGTACATCCTCATAGGATTGTCAGAGCATTGTCATACCCCTATAGTATGACCATTCCTAGACCATCCTTAGAGCATCCTATGACCATCCCCTGAGGATCCCCTGACAATCCCTTGAGGATTCCCTTAGGATTCTATGAGGAACCATAGAGTTGGTATAGACTTGGTATAGAGTTGGTATAGAGTTGATATAGACTTGACTTGGCTGTTTCGGTTTAAATAATCTTAGCAATGGAAGGGTATTTAAGCCTTTGTTATTCTTACTGCAAAGATACCACAATTATTTGGATATTGCAAGCTTTTTACGGATTATTTTCAATCGCGAGAAAAAGACGAGTTATTTTAGTAATTCTTGCTAGAATTGAAAAAAAATAGTATCTTTGCAGCATCAAACTAAAATAATTGTAACTATTATGGGAATTATTTTTTCACTTCTTATTGGATGTCTGGCAGGTTTCTGTGCCGGCAAGTTAATGAAAGGTGGCGGTTTTGGCCTGATTATGAATCTGGTGCTCGGCCTGTTTGGCGGTGCTCTCGGAGGCTGGTTGTTCTCGCTGCTCGGTATTGAGTGGGGCGGTGTTCTGGGACAGCTCGGCACGGCTATCATCGGTGCTGTTGCCATCCTGTGGGTTGCCTCGCTGATTAAAAAGTAAGAGATATGATGTTTGAGGCCGCCTGCTCCAGCTATCAGTTCCCACTCGGCACCCCTGTGTCGGTCGGTAAGCGCAAGACTCCTGACAGTCTGGATTATAAGTACACCGTCACGAGTCGCGGCAGGGATGGCAAGGAAGTAACCTCTATCATCTACGTCACCGTTCCCGATGCTGACCGTAACCATCCTGAGTTCACGGAAGTGGTGAGATGAGAGTCAAAGAGAGTTTAGAGTTATGAAGAAATACTTGATAGGTGCTATCCTGCTGGTGGTAGCGATAGCCATGATAAAGACGGTCCCTGACAAGAAGGCCCATAAGAAGGCGATGATGGAGGCCGTAAAGGAGTATGTTGATGAGGAGGCTCAAGAGAAAGGTCTGGGTGACAATGTGCTGACGGACTTGGGCAAGGGTATTGTGAACAAGACCATTGAGGTTGCCCTGAACTCGAAGCTGGAGGTCAACAACTACCTGCTCTTCAATACGACATCGGTAGAAATGGACGACGAGTCAAAGACGTTGTCGCTGGGTATGTTCGGCCATGTCTTTACGTTTGACAAGGAGATGCTGCGCGATGCCTTAGAGGCCTCTGCCAAGGAGAAGGCAGAGAAGAAGAGTGAGCGCAAGGCTGCCAAGGAAGCTGCCAAGGAAGCCAAGAGGCTTGAGAAGCAGAAACGTAAAGAGGAGAAGAAACGTGAGAAAGAGGCCCGCAAGGAGCAGAAGCGTCGTGACAAGGAAGCTAACAAGGCTGCTAAGAAATTTGTCAAGAGCGTCAAGAAAAATATAAAGGAAGCTAAGAAACAAGCAAAAGAAAAGGAATAATAGACATGAAAAAATACCTGATAGTCGCTATTGCCGTCTTGGGAATGGCATCTTGTAGTGAGAAGAAGTTCCATGTGGAGGGAAATATCACCAACGCCAAGGACTCTGTCCTCTATTTCGAGAATGTAGGACTGGAGGAGATTACCGTTGTGGACTCCGTGAAGCTGGATGGCGACGGTGCCTTTGCCTTCGCCCAGAAACAGAACGAGGCTCCAGAGTTCTACCGTCTCCGCATAGCCGACCAGATTATCAACGTGAGCATTGACTCCACAGAGACCGTAACCATTAAGGCGCAGTATCCGCAGATGGCCACGCAGTATGAGGTCAGCGGAAGCGACGACTGTGCGAAGATCAAAGAGCTGACCTTGAAGCAGATCGACCTGCAGAACCGTGCCATTGCCGTACAGCGCAACCAGAGCCTGACCATCGACGAGTCGAACGACAGTATCCTGAAGATGATCAACGCCTATAAGCAGGACGTGAAGACAAACTATATCCTCAAGGCGCCCAACCGTTCCTACGCTTACTTCGCCCTGTTCCAGGCTATCGGTAATATGCTGATCTTCAACCCCCGTTCCAGTAAGGACGACATCAAGGTGTTTGGTGCCGTTGCTACCAGCTGGGATTCCTACTATCCCAACTCCGAACGTGGTGCCAATCTGCATAATATTGCCCTGGAGGGTATGAAGAACATGCGCATTGCTGCGGCTAATGCCGCCAAGGCAATCGATCCCAGCAAGATATCGACTACGGGACTGATTGACATTGCCCTCTATGACAATAAGGGACAGTTGCGCCGTCTGACAGACCTGAACGGCAAGGTGGTGTTGCTCGACTTCCACCTGTTCGGACTGGAGAACTCTCCTGAGCGCATCCTGCTACTGCGTGAACTCTATAATAAGTACCACGAACAAGGCCTCGAGATTTATCAGATTTCACTTGATCGTGACGAGCATTTCTGGAAGCAGCAGACTGCCGCCCTGCCCTGGATCAACGTACGCGACCCGCAGGGAATGGATTCACAGACGCTGATTGTCTATAACATCCAGGGATTACCCGACTACTTCCTCATCAGTCGTGACAACTCGCTCTATAAGCGTGGAGCACAGGTGAAGGACATCGAAGCTGAGATCAAGAGTCTGCTGTAATGAGGGCTGTGGGCCTTTGGCTGTTAGCTATTGGCTGTTGGCTGACTAGCGCGGATGCCATGAGTCAGGAGGTGGGAGGATTCTCACTGGAGCAGCGGAACGACACCTTGTCGGTGCTGACGCTGACGACAGACTCGACCTGCGACCGTTGGGAACTGCCCTACCCCGTCTACCGGTTCTGCACAGGTGATGTTGATGGTGACGGAAGTGTGGATGCAATGGTGGGTGTCATCAAAAGCACCCGCTATTTCAAGGAGAAAGGGCGACGCCTGTTTATCTTCAAGAACTACCACGGGCTGGTGCGCCCGCTCTGGATGGGGTCGAAGTTAGGCGGTATCTTGGAGGATTTCCGCTTCACGGACGGGAAGATACGGAGCCTGGAGCGGACGACAGACGGGAAGTACGTGGTTGCGGAATACCGCTGGGCACATTTCGGAATGGGCTTTGAGCGTTTCCTGCAGAAGAATGTGACCAGAGACGAAGCCATGGAATGCTTCGGTAATTAAGCATTAAACATTACTAAATAAAAACCATTTTGCCTATGAAGAAGTTACTTTTAACCATGATGGTACTTGCCTTCACCTGGAACGCAAGTGCACAGAAGGAGTCGCATCCCGTTATCATCCCTGGTAAGGCGAAGATTGACGTGGAACAGTTGAACAAGAAACTACCCCTCAACATCAACGTTGAGAACCTTTCCCTGGAGGAGACACGCATCCTGCGTAATGCCGTTTCGGCACGCCACGGCTACCTCTTTATGAGTGCCGACCTGCGTGGAATCTTCAGCGCTACCTCCTGGTATGAAAAGTTGATGGTTGACCGTTACTACAAAGAGGAAGAGGGTAAGGCAAAGCCTATCAAGTACACCCCTGCTGAAGTGGCTTTCATCAACAAGCTCAAAGCCCATGAGGAGAAGCTGAGGGCACGTAACAACATCGCTCCTGCAGGGATGATGACGAATATGGAGAATATCGCCAACACCTTCCAGTTGCAGGACTTCGACAAGCGGCTCTACGATGCCATCGGCAAGAATGGCTTTGCCATCGTTCCTGGCAAGGAGGACCAGCTCTTCCATATCTATGAGCGTAACGACTATCATGAGTTTCCCAGCTTTGTGACCACCGACCTCTTCCTGCAGGCTTTCCACATGTATTTCGACTGCCTGTTGAAAGAGACGGAGCAGGAGAAGTTCTCACCGATGGTGACGGACTTTGCCAAGAAGAACTACGAACTCATGATGCAGAAGGCGGCTACGGCTACAGACCCGAAGATGAAGGCTGCCGCAGAACATAATGCTACCTTCTATTCCATCGCCTATGCCCTGAACACCGGCAAGGCTTTGTTGCCTGTCGCTGACGCTTATGCAGAGATGGCGAAGCAGGAGGTCATGAATGTCAACGATGCCGATACGAGATATTCGGATTTCCTGGGCTATGTACCTGAGAAGAATATGCCTAAGTTCGTCTATAACATCTACCGCCCACGTGGCCATTACACCCGTAACGAAACGCTGAAACAGTATTTCCGTGCGATGATGTGGCTGCAGAATGTACCTTTCGGCACAGACAAGGACGACCAGTTACGCGCTGCCCTGCTGTTGGCTCAGACTATTGGTAGCAATGCAGGACTGACGAAGTCGTACAAGAGTCTGACAGAGCCGATCACCTACCTGATGGGTATGCCCGATGACGTGAGCATCCTACAAGTGTATGCGGAGATGCAGAAGATGGGTGGCACTTTAGAACAGTTCTTCAACGACGATAAGAAGTTCGAGGCTATCCGCAAGGCTTTGGAAGATTTGGCTAAGAAGCAGACACGTATCAAACCCAAGTTCCAGGCTTCGAGTGCCTTCAAGATTTGCCTGATGCCCCAGCGCTATTTCCCTGACAACGAAGTGTTGCAGGAGATGGTTGACTATGATAGCAAGCCTACCTTGCGTGGTGTTCCCAAGGGGCTCGACGTTTTTGCCGCCATCGGTATCACTTCCGCTGAGCGTCTCCTGTTGGGAGAACTCAACGAACAGGGCAGATGGAACAAGTATACGGAGAACCTGAACGCTATGAAGCAACGGATGGGCGAGATTAACTGGAAAGAGACTGTCGCCAATCGTTGGATTTATGCCATGAAGGACGTGAATAGCAAGAATGCCAAGTATCCGAAGTTCATGCAGTCGCCCCAGTGGGAGAAGAAGAACCTGAATACTGCCCTTGCCTCATGGGCAGAGTTGAAGCACGACGCTATCCTTTATGCCAAGCAACCGATGGGTGCCGAGTGTGGCGGTGGTGGTGTTCCTGACCCGATTACCAAGGGGTATGTGGAGCCGAATATTGCCTATTGGACAAAGGCTATCGAACTGATTGACGAGACGATGGCGGTGATGAAGCGCTTCGACCTTGTGACGGAGAAAGCTACCACAGCAACAGAAGACCTGCGTGACAAGGCAGAGTTTCTGCTGAACTGCAGCAAGAAGGAGCTGGCAGGACAGAAGCTCTCTAACGAGGAATACCAGCAGATAGAGGTTATCGGATCTGCCTTCGAGAATATTACCCTTAACCTGATCAAGGAGCCTGACCAGTATCTGATGGGCTGGGGCGATGTACAGGGTGCCGACAAGTCGATAGCCGTGGTTGCTGATGTCTATACTGCCAATGCTTATAACAACCCTGCCCAATCGGTATTGTATGAGGCTGTGGGTCCTGCCCATGAGATTTACGTGGTCGTAGAGATTGAAGGCTATCTCTATATCACTCGTGGTGCCGTCCTCTCTTATCGTGAGTTCGAGGAGGCTATCGATGCACCGCGTACCACCGATGAGGAATGGCAGCAGCAATTGGAATCGCAGCCAGAAAAGGGTATCCCCGACTGGATGAAGGAAATTCTCGTACCTCTTGACGGCAAGAGCATCGATAACGAGTATGTCTTCTATAGCACAGGATGCTAACGAGTCTGATATCCATGTTAATGATGGTAAGCGTGAGTGACACGCTTACCATCACTTTTACTGGCGATCTGTTATTGGATCGTGGTGTCCGTCAATATATCGAGTATCGTGGTGTTGATCGCCTCTTCTCTCCTTTCGTCGACTCAGTGTTCCAATCGAGCCATCTTGTGGTGGCTAACCTAGAGTGCCCAGCCACGAAGATTGTACAGCCAAACTTCAAGCGGTATATCTTCCGTGCCGAGCCTGAATGGCTGACGACGTTGAAGGCACATGGTATTACCCATCTGAATCTCGCTAATAACCATAGTATCGACCAAGGGCGAGCGGGGCTGACAGATACGAAAAAGAACATCGAGGCTGCCGGCATGATACCTGTAGGGGTTGGTAATAACATGCAAGAGGCAGTACAGCCCGTATTGCTGGCCTCTTCCCCACGGAAGGTTTGGCTGCTATCTTCCCTGCGTATGCCTTTGGAGAATTTCTCCTATCTGCCTGACAAGCCTTGTGTCAGTCAGGAGAGTACCGACTCCCTGATGGCAAGGGTCAAGGCGTTACGGCAGCAAGACCCACAATGCTTCATCATCGTCTCCCTGCATTGGGGAGGGGAGCATACCCTGAAACCCATTCCGCAGCAACGCCAACAGGCCCATGAGCTGATAGATGCCGGTGCCGATGCACTGATCTGTCATCATACCCATACTCTCCAAACCATCGAGCAGTACCAAGGAAAACCCATTTATTATAGTATCGGTAACTTCATCTTCGATCAGAAAAAGCCTATCAATAGTCGTGCCTGTATGGTGAAAGTATCGATAACAAAAGAATCGTCCCGTTTTGAGACGATTCCTATCATGATACGTAACTGTGTTCCCTATAAGGCTGACACTCCGTAGGTAAACTAAAAACTATTGAGCCATGCCTTCAGCTCCAGCATCATTTCAAAATGATAAGGGAATGACTGCAGAATGCCGAAGCCATGCCCTCCTGAGGGGTAACTGTGGAAAGAGGCAGGTACTCCACAATGACTGAGTTCCTCATAATAACTGATGGCGTTGACTGGGGGTACGGCCTTGTCGTCGTGGGCAAGGGCAATAAAGGCACGAGGTGTAGAATGCTTCACGTGCTGTTCATTACAGAACTCATTCACCAGTTTACGCTTGGGTTTCTTTCCCAACAGGTTATCACGGGAGCCCTGATGGGTCATGCCCTGTTCCATAGAGATGACGGGGTAGAACAATATCTGGAAATTAGGAGCGGCATCACCCGTGGAATGCGTAGCTATGGTTGAAGCAAGATGTCCTCCTGCCGAGAAACCCATAATGCCGACTTCCTTCGGGTTGATGTCCCAAGCTGCCGACATACGGCGTACCAAACGCATTGCCTCCTCAGCATCTTCGATAGGTACTTTATAGACCCCGTGTGGCATACGGTATTTTAGGACAATGACAGCTATACCCTGTGCATTGAAGAACGGTGCCCAAGCCGTACCCTCCTTCTCAAAGGCAAGATGTGAATAGCCTCCACCTGGGCAAATCACAATGGCCCGACCTGTGGCAACTTCCTTCTTTGGGAGGAACACCGTCACCTTTGACAAGTCATTCGGGTCACCATTGGAAGTCTTTGGAGCACCTTCCCACAAATCCATCTCAAGTCCTTGTTGTGCAAAGGCCAGCGATGAAACGAATAACATAGACCAAACGGATAGAATTTTCTGTATTTTCATAATTTCTTGTTTTGATGTTTGCAAAGATACGAAAAATCATTATCTTTGCACCATCATTCGACTAAAAACTTTTAACGATGTATAAACGAATTCTATCATTGGCTGTTCTTGCCTCTCTCGCTTTCCATGCACAGGCAAAAATTAAGTTGTCACATCTCGTAGGCGACAACATGGTGATTCAACAAAATACAGACGTGCGTCTATGGGGATGGGCAAAGCCTAACAGTACCGTCACGGCAACTACTTCCTGGAATCAGGAGAAGAGTACGGTCAAGGCTGGAAAGGACGGACAGTTCCTGTTGACTGTCCATTCACCCAAGGCATCTTATACGCCGTTGCACATCACCTTCTACGATGGTGAAAGTGCCGTTACTATTAATAATGTACTCGCGGGTGAGGTATGGGTCTGTGCTGGCCAGTCGAATATGGAGATGCCTGTCAAGGGTTTCGGTATGTGTCCTGTGAAAGACTATAACTATCATATCCTCGATGCCGTCAACTCAAAGGGGGTACGTAGTATCAAGATTCCCAGTGTGATGGCGGCAAGACCTCTCAATGACGCACAATGCCAGTGGCGAGAGTGTACTCCCAAGACGGTAGGAGAATTTTCCGCAACAGGCTATTTCTTTGCCCGCCTATTGAGTCGCACCCTTGATATTCCTGTTGGCATCATCGAGGCAAACAAGGGAGGAACACGTGTGGAGAGCTGGCTGACGAAGGAGAACTTGGAGAAATATACCAACGATCCTACTGATTCTGTGGAGATCTGCAAGAAATGGGCGGAGTGGGACTACCACCGTTCTCTTTTGTGGGGTAACGGAACCTTCAATCCCATTCTGAACAGCACCATCAAGGGTATCATCTACTATCAGGGATGTTCGAACGTGGGTGACCCTGGCGACCAGTATTCCCAACGTATGAAACTGTTGGTGGACCAGTGGCGCAGTCAGTTCAAGCTGGGTGAGATTCCTTTCTATTTCGTACAGATAGCCCCTTGGGCGTATGATGACGGCGATGTCAATGCCATTAGCGGAGCCCTGTTACGTGAACAGCAGTACAAAGCCGCTCAGATAATCCCTAACAGCTCATTGGTCTGCACCAACGACCTCGTCTTTCCTTATGAGTATTCGCAAATTCATCCTGCACAGAAGCAGCCTGTTGGTGAGCGTCTTGCCTTTACCGCCCTGCATCGTGACTACGGTTATGAATACGTCCAGTATAAGAGTTCGTCATTTAAGGATATGACTATCAAGGGTGATACCATCCTCATCCATACTGAGGATAACTACTGGTGTGATGCTCCTTTTGAGCAGATGGAGGGTTTTGAGATTGCTGGAGCCGACAAGGTTTTCTATCCTGCTACCGCGAAACATTTCTGGCAAGCAGGCGGCGGTTATTGGGACGAGGCTATTGCCATTACCTCACCTAAGGTGAAGAACCCTGTCGCTGTGCGCTATTGCTTCAAGAATTTCCAGATTGGCAATGTCAAGAACGGAGGAAACCTGCCTTTGTTCCCCTTTAGAACGGATAATTGGTAAAGATAATACAAAATGGAGAATCCTCATCCTCTAGAGAAATTCGCTTACTGCCCGATTTGTGGCAGTAAGTTTTTTGTAGTCCATAACTTCAAGAGCAAGAAGTGTTTGGACTGCGGTTTCGTCTATTATGCCAATCCCTGTGCTGCTACTGCGGCCTTCATCGTCAACAGCCGTCATGAGATGTTGGTGGTGCGTCGTGCCAAGGAACCTGCTAAAGGTACCCTTGATCTGCCTGGCGGCTTTGTGGATATGTATGAGACTGCTGAGGAAGGTATGAGACGTGAAATCAAGGAGGAGACAGGACTTGAAGTCGACAAGATAGAATACCTCTTCTCCAGTCCTAACGTTTATCAATACAGCGGACTGGGTGTCCATACTATTGATATGGATTACTTGGTGCGTGTCCCTAACGACAGCCAGGTACGTGCTGCCGATGACGCCGCAGAGTGCCTTTGGATTCCCATTCAGGAAATCCATCCAGAAGAGTTCGGGCTCCTCAGTATCCGCCATGCCGTCGAGCGCTTTATCGCCCATCTTCCAGGTGAATATCGTTAATAAAAGTAAAAAACTACTATATATATAAGGTGTAACCAAAACTTTTCTCTACTTTTGCAGCCCGAAACATAATTTTATCAAGATATGCAAAAGAATTTAGTGATTGTAGAGTCGCCTGCCAAGGCTAAGACAATCGAAAAGTTTTTGGGTAATGACTTCAAGGTCATGTCCAGTTATGGACACATCCGTGACCTGAAGAAAAAGGAGATGAGTATCGACACTACGACTCTCGAACCCGAATATGAGATTCCTGAGGAAAAGGAGAAGCTCGTCAAGGAACTGAAATCCAACGCCAAGAAGGCAGAGAAGATATGGCTCGCATCCGATGAGGACCGCGAGGGAGAAGCCATCTCCTGGCATCTGTGTGAGGTGTTAGGACTGGATGAGGAGAAGACCAACCGTATCGTATTCCACGAGATTACCAAACCTGCTATCTTGGAGGCTATCGAACACCCACGTCATTTGGATATGAATCTGGTGAATGCCCAGCAGGCTCGTCGCGTTCTAGACCGTCTGGTAGGTTTTAAACTCTCCCCCGTATTATGGCGTAAGGTCAAGCCTGCTCTCTCTGCAGGTCGTGTACAGAGTGTTGCCGTACGCTTGATAGTAGAGCGTGAGCGAGAGATACAGAATTTCAACAGCGAGCCTTTCTATAGTGTGAATGGTACCTTTGCCATCACGAATGCTGACGGCTCACAGACTGAGGTAAGGGCTTTGCTCGGTACCCGTTTCAAGACCCATGAAGAGGTAGAGCTGTTCCTAGAGAAATGTAAAGAGGCTACCTATACTGTCGAGAGCGTCAGCAAGAAGCCTATGAAGCGTACTCCTGCTCCTCCTTTCACCACATCGACGCTGCAACAGGAGGCTGCCCGTAAACTGGGATTTTCTGTCAGTCAGACGATGATGGTGGCACAGCATCTGTATGAGAATGGACGCATCACCTACATGCGTACTGACTCTGTCAACCTTTCCGGACTCTGCATCAATGCCAGCAAAGAGGAAATCAAGAACCTCTATGGTGAGGAATATAGCAAGTCACGCCAATACCGCACCAACGCCAAGGGTGCACAGGAGGCTCACGAGGCCATCCGCCCTACCTATATGAACCAGACGGAAATTGAGGGTACTGCCCAAGAGAAGAAACTATATGACCTCATTTGGAAGCGTACTATTGCCAGCCAGATGGCAGACGCGGAGATTGAGAAGACAACAGTCAATATTACTGTCAGTGGTACTGACGAACAATTCGTTGCCCAAGGTGAGGTTGTCAAATTCGACGGTTTTATTAAGGTCTATCGTGAGTCCTTTGATGACGAGGAACTGCAAGAGGAGGAGTCAAGCCATATTCTCCCCCCATTGAAGAAAGGTCAGGAGCTGACTCGCAGGGAGATATTGGCTACAGAGCGTTTCAGTCAGGGACCTGTCCGCTATACGGAGGCTTCCCTGGTACACAAACTGGAGGAATTAGGCATTGGCCGTCCCTCAACCTACGCTCCTACCATCTCCACCATCCAGCAACGTGACTATGTTCACAAAGGCGACAAGAAAGGTGAAGAGCGCAGTTATACGATTGATGTCCTGAAAGGCAAACAAATCAAGCAATCTGTCCGCAAAGAGATGGCAGGTTCCGACAAAGGAAAACTCCTGCCTACTGATATCGGTATTGTAGTCAATGACTTCCTGATGGAGCATTTCACAGACATCATGGACTATAACTTCACGGCAAAGGTGGAGCGTGATTTCGATAAGATTGCAGAAGGCAAAGAGAAATGGACGAGTATGATGAAACTGTTCTACAAGAGTTTCGAGCCTACTGTGGAAAAAACCATCAATGCCCGTCAGGAACATAAGGCAGGAGAGCGCCAGTTGGGTATCGATCCCAAGAGCGGACGCCCTGTGTTTGCCAAAATCGGTCGTTTTGGACCTGTCGTTCAAATTGGTGCTGCCGACGATAACGAGAAACCGCAATTCGCCCAGTTGCCCAGTGAGATGAGTATGGAAACCATGACGCTGGAAGATGCTTTGGAACTCTTCAAACTGCCTCGTACCGTCGGAGACCTCGAAGGTCATCCTGTTGTCATTGGCACTGGTCGTTTCGGACCTTATATCCTCCATAAGAAGAAATACACCTCACTGCCTAAGGGTACCGATCCGATGACAGTGACCTTAGAAGAGGCTGTCGCACTGATTAACGAAAAACGTCAACAGGAAGAAAAACGCCATCTGAAGATATTCGCAGAGGATAGTAAACTGGAGGTTATCGATGGTCGTTACGGCCCCTACCTCTCTTATGACGGTAAGAACTTCCGTTTGCCGAAGAATCTGCACCAGCGTGCAGCAGAACTGACTTATGACGAGTGCATGAATATCATCAACGCACCTGCTAAGAAGAAATGAGACGTATCATCCTCATTGGTTATATGGGGTCAGGGAAGACCACCATTGGAAAGGCGCTCTCCAAAGAGACTGGTATGATGTTCTATGACTTGGACTGGTACATTGAGAGTCGGATGCGCAAAACGGTGACACAAATCTTCGCAGAACGAGGAGAAGAAGGATTCCGCAAGATAGAATACAACATGCTACATGAAGTGGCTGAGTTTGAGAATGTCATTATCAGCTGCGGAGGCGGCACTCCTTGTTTCTTTGACAACATGGACTATCTGAACCAACAAGGGGATGTGTGCTACCTGAAAGCTACCCCAGAGGTGCTTTACAATCACCTGCTGATGGGTAAGGTGGAGCGCCCTTTGATCAAAGGGAAAAGCCCAGAGGAACTCATTACCTATATCACAGAGCAGGTAGCAAAGCGCGAAGAGTTCTATACCAAGGCACGCTATACCCTCGATGTCAGTCTGATGGATAATTACGAGAAGATCCAAATCAGCGTTTCTGCCCTGCGCGAACTATTAAAACTATAGCCACTATCGTCACTATAAAAAATAAAGAAAGATGAAGAAATGGACGATTGAAGACTCTAAGGAGCTCTACAACATCAATGGCTGGGGAACCAGTTACTTTGGTATCAACGACAAGGGTAATGTCTATGTGACCCCTTGTAAGGATGGTACTCAGATTGATATCCGCGAAGTGATGGACGAACTGTCGCTGCGTGATGTCCAGTCTCCCGTATTACTACGATTCCCTGATATTCTCGACAATCGTATCGAGAAGACGTGGAGTTGTTTTAAGAAAGCAGCGAAGGAATATGACTACAAGGGTGAGAACTATGTGGTCTATCCTATCAAGGTGAACCAGATGCAACCTGTTGTCGAAGAGATTATCTCGCATGGGCGCAAGTTCAATTTGGGATTGGAGGCTGGTTCGAAGCCTGAGTTGCATGCTGTCATCGCCATGCAGTGTCAGAGCGACTCCATCATCATCTGTAATGGTTATAAAGACCAGAGTTATATCGAGCTTGCCTTGCTTGCCCAGAAAATGGGTAAGCAAATCTTCATCGTTGTAGAGAAGATGAACGAGTTGGAGATTATCGCAAAGGTGGCAAAAAAACTGAATGTACGTCCGAATATCGGCATCCGCATCAAACTGGCCTCCAGCGGTAGTGGCAAATGGGAAGAGAGCGGTGGCGACGCTTCCAAGTTCGGACTGACGAGTGCAGAACTCCTGGAAGCCTTAGAGATGCTGGACAAGAAAGACATGCGCGATTGTCTGCGTCTCATCCATTTCCATATTGGTTCACAGATTACAAAGATACGCCGTATCCAGACGGCATTGAGGGAGGCTTCGCAGTTCTATATCCAACTGCACAAGATGGGTTATAACGTCGACTTCGTCGATTGTGGAGGTGGCTTGGGTGTCGACTATGACGGAACCCGCTCTCCTTCCAGCGAGAGCTCTGTCAACTACTCTATTCAGGAGTATGTTAACGACTGTATCTATACCTTCGTTGATGCCGCCAACAAGAACGAGTTGCCTCATCCTAATATCATCACGGAGAGTGGCCGCTCTCTGGCAGCCCACCATTCTGTATTAGTCATCGACGTGCTGGAGACGGCAAGTTTGCCTGAGATGCCTGAGGAATTCGAGCCAGACGAGAACAGTCACCAATTGGTGAAAGATCTTTATGAGATCTGGGACAACCTGTCACCCCGTAATGTACTGGAAGACTGGCACGATGCAGAACAAATCCGCGAAGAAGTACTTGACCTTTTCAGTCATGGTATCGTCGACTTGAAGACACGTGCCGAGATAGAAGCTATGTATTGGAGCGTCTGTCATGAGATCAATGCATTGGCCAAGAACCTCAAGCATATCCCTGAGGAACTGATGAATATCGACAAACTGCTTGCCGATAAGTATTTCTGTAACTTCTCGTTGTTCCAGAGCCTCAGCGACTCTTGGGCCATCGACCAGCTGTTCCCCATTATGCCTATCCAACGACTGACAGATCGTCCTACCCGCAATGCTACTTTACAAGATATCACCTGCGACTCAGACGGCAAGATTGCCAATTTCGTGACGAATCGCAACAATTCGCATTCACTGCCTGTTCATCCTCTGAAGAAGAACGAACCCTATTACTTAGGCGTTTTCCTCGTGGGAGCCTATCAGGAGATTCTTGGAGATATGCATAACCTGTTTGGTGACACTACTGCCGTACATATCTCCGTGAAGGACAACGGCTACCATATCGACCAGATAATCGATGGTGAGACGGTAGCGGAGGTTTTGGAATATGTACAGTATGAGCCTAAGAAACTTGTCCGTCAACTGGAAATCTGGGTGGCCAAGAGTGTGAAGCAAGGTAAGATTACTTTGGAGGAAGGTAAGGAGTTCCTTAGCAATTATCGTTCAGGACTTTATGGTTATACCTATCTGGAATAACTAGTAAATCTAGTTCAACTAGTAAACTAGAATAAAGAAAATGAAAGAAAAACTAACAATAGTAAAAGTGGGAGGAGCTGTGGTCGAAGACGAACTACAGCTCTCTCAGCTGTTAAAGGACTTCTGTGCCATTGAGGGGCGCAAGGTCCTGGTACATGGAGGTGGGCGCAAAGCTACCAAAATGGCAGAACGGTTGGATATTGAGACGCAGATGATTAACGGACGACGCATCACGGATGCTGCTATGCTGGAAGTGGTGACAATGGTCTATGGTGGTTTGGTCAATAAAAACCTGGTGGCCCGTTTGCAGGCAAATGGCGTCAATGCCCTCGGACTTACTGGTGCTGATGCCAATGCCATTCTCAGTCACAAGCGTCCTATTAAGGATGGTATTGACTACGGCTTTGTTGGCGACGTTGAGAGCGTCGCACACGAGACATTAAGCCATCTCATCGAAGCAGGTATTACCCCTGTAATGGCACCCCTGACCCACGATGGCGAAGGACACATCCTCAATACCAATGCCGATACGATAGCTTCTGAGACAGCTAAGGCCCTTGCAAAAATCTATGATGTGACGTTGATTTTCTCTTTTGAGAAAAAAGGTGTGCTCCGCCATCCTGATGACGATGAGAGTGTGATTCCCGTTATCACCCACGAGGACTTCGAGCGTTACAAGGCTGACGGAACCATCTCTGGTGGTATGCTGCCTAAGATAGAGAATGCCTTGAAAGCGGTAGATGCTGGTGTTTCCAAAGTTATCATCACCCTCGCTACTGCCATTGACGGACTTCACGGAACAGTCATTAAGCAATAAATCGCAATAACGTTATCCCGTTATAGCGTAATAACGACTAAAATGAAAACCATCCGTTTCCAACACGACATCCTGCCGCTGAAAGACAAGCTATACAGGCTGGCACTCCGCATCACCCTCAATCCTGCGGAGGCAGAGGATGTGGTACAGGAAACGATGATGAAGGTTTGGAACAGACGGAACACTTGGGATGCCATTGAGAATATGGAAACGTTCTGTATGACAGTTTGCAGGAATCTTGCTTTGGACAAGACACGTCATATGGGTAATCAGACATCCTCACTGGACACAGAGGCAGAACCTACAGACAATAGTCATCACTCCAACCCGGAAGAACAAGTCATCCAACAAGACCGCATCCGACTGGTACGCCAGCTTATCGATCAGTTGCCAGAAAAACAACGGAGCTGTATGCAGCTACGCGATATTGAAGGAAAGAGTTATAAGGATATTGCCACCATCCTTCAAATTACTGAGGAACAGGTGAAAGTCAATATCTTCAGAGCCCGTCAGACCATTCGAGAACAATTCAAGAAAGCAGATACATAAAAATTTTTCGTTTTTCCTGTAACTTTTCTTTTTGTCAATCGTCTTTTATTATGTAGGGACAATAATTCCCAAGCAAAAAAATGGACTACAAGTACATCGAACAACTCTTAGAACGCTATTGGGCAGCAGAGACCTCTCTCGAGGAAGAGGGGATCCTGCGCACCTTCTTCAGCCAGAAAGATATTCCTGCTGAACTGGAGCCCTATCGCGCCCTCTTCGCCTATGAGACGGCAGAGGTTGAGGCTCACCATCTGGGTGAGGATTTCGATGCACGGATGCTTGCTATGATTGAGGAAGAGACACCTGCTACTGTAAAGGCTCGTGTTATTCCGATGAGACAGCGCTTTATGCCACTCTTCAAGGCAGCAGCTATCGTAGCCATTATCCTGACGATTGGCGGAGCATTGCAACGCCCCTGGGATGCCAGTTGGAACGATCCTCGCATCGAGTATGCCAACAGCTATTCCCTGCAAGTCGACTCTGCTGATGTGACGCCTATGCAGGCAGAGAACATCACAGACGTGCCTGCTGACACAGCCAAGGTGATTCCTGCTGCTGTGGCCAAGGATTAACGAGAATTTTCTATGCTTTCTCTATAATTTATATCATGTTTAGTTAAAACAAACCAAAGAAGCTGTGAAGTTTCTGTTCTCTCAAATTTTTCATAACATACTAACGATAGCGGACTGCCAGTCATTGATTGACGAGCAGTCCGCTGATTTTTTATGTGATCTTGTTTCCCCCTACTCTGCCCTCTTCATTGTGAGATAGAGCTGATAGATGGCTGGCAGACAGATGAGCAGGGAGAAGAATACTGCAAGATAGACGTGAAGCTCCGAGCCTTTAAAGAGGTCGATGAGTTTCATGTCTGTATCCGGATAGGCTCTGTAAAGGATATAGGCAATAGAGTTGTTGGCCCAATGATATGCCATTCCTGGCAAGATTGAGCCTGTGCGCCAATACATCCAACCCAACAGCCATCCAGCCAGGAAGGCATAAGGCATCTGTGCTGGGTTCATGTGTATCAAGGAGAAGAGAACCGCAGATATCGTAATGGCGGTATAGGCCTGGCTATTGGCTATGGGCTGTTGGCTATGGTTTTTTGCCCAACCCAACAAAGTACGGAGAATGGCGCCACGAAAGACGACTTCCTCTGCCAAAGGAGCCAGCAGGCCGATGGCGAGATAGCCCCAATAGTTGCTCAGCAGCTGTTCCTGTTGGTCTTCTATCCAGTTAGGCAGTTCTGGCATATTCTCCTGCAACCAAGTGACAGGAATCACCATACCCAAAGCTGCTATGACAGCCCATATCAATACTATCCACTGACGGGTAAGCAACCAACGAGGCGACACCTTCGTCCATCCTGCCGACAGGAAAATGATAATCGTCAACAGACTGAACACTGCAATAGTAGTCACCAGTTCCGCAACAGTAATATCCGTTCCGCCTGCCACATGTTGCCAAACTGCATGAACCAAGAGGCCTGCCCCTGCCTGAATGGCTACGAACATCAGCGTATATACAAATGCATTTATAATCGACTTCTTCATCATTCTTATCTCTTATCTTTTATCTCTAAACTATGAACTGCTTTCCTATCTTCCTTGAGTTGTGCCTTCAACTCCTCCTCACTATTGAAATGGCGTTCCTCACGCAGTCGCTCCATGAAACTCACTGTTATCTCCTGCCCGTAGAGGTCGCCTTCATAGTCAAGGATATGCACCTCCAACGTCTGCGGATGATCGCCAAAGGTAGGACGAGTACCAATGTTCATCATACCTATATACATCTTACTTCCTCCTTCTTCCATCAGACATCTTACTGCATAGACACCTGCGGCAGGAATGAGCTTACGAGGGTCGTTAAGTTGCAGGTTGGCTGTTGGGAAGCCTAATGTGGTGCCGATATGCTCGCCCTTGACAACCTCGCCTGTGATACTATAATAATAGGTGAGACATTGGGCTGCCTCTTCGACGTTGCCTGCGGATAAGAGTCGTCGAATCAGGGATGAACTGATTTCCGACAATTGAGAATTGAAAGTTGACAATTGAGAATGACAGGCTGGCAGTTGTTTCACCTCCATCCCTATCTCTTCACCATAGCGGACGTAGTCCTCAAAGGTATCATGACGATGATGTCCGAAGCGGTTGTCATAGCCTGTCATCAGCACTTTTACACCCAACTGGTCTGCCATCAGCTGCATGAAATCGTGTGCCGAGAGGGCAGCCATCTCCTTCGTAAAGGGAAGCACCACGCAATAGTCAATACCCGTTTCTGCCAGAAGCCTCATCCGTTCGTCGAAGGTTGTCAGCAACTGGGGCTTCCAGTCCGTCTGCACTACCTCACGAGGATGCTGGTCGAAGGTAATGACCATCGAAGCCATCTGGCGTTTCTTGGCATCATCACAGATCTGACTCAACACAAAACGATGTCCCCTGTGTACTCCATCGAACATACCGATCGTGGCTACACAAGGCACGTTGTATCGTTCTTTTCCGTTTAGTATCAACGTCTTCATTGCAGGTGCAAAGGTATAAAAAATTACCCAATAAGTTGCACATTTCCAAAAAAAGCCTTACCTTTGCACTCGCAATTAACGCATCAGCCGGACTTGTAGCTCAGTTGGTTAGAGCAACAGACTCATAATCTGGAGGTCGTAGGTTCAAGCCCTACCTGGTCCACTTTCTTTAAAAATGTTAAAAGTAATACACTTATCGATAAAACTTTTGCTTTTAACAAATATATTCCCTATCTTTGCAACGTAATATCTCCCTAAAGGGAGAGGCATCGATGAATGCCTACTATAGCAGATTATAAGGTTGATAAACATTATTTGATTTAATAACTTACTAATTATGATGAACAAGAAGTATTTGATGAAAGGCTTTGCCGCATTGGCTCTTGTAGCAGGCTTCAGCAGTTGCGTCAAGGACGTAGCAAGCGTAACCCCTGCTGAGCAGGAGGCACAAGCCAAGGAGAATGCTGAGCTTCAGCTCGGCCTGAACATTCCTGACGGACAGACTTGGGATATGTCTACTCAGATTACTGCTAATGTTACCGTTAATCTGAATGCTAGTGAGACCTACACCGTAGGTATTTGTGACAAGAATCCTCTGAATTACGAGGATGCAAAGTTCTATGCCTTGAAGAGTGCTGATGGTGGTTATATGAGTACTGCTTTCACTGCTCCTGCTGGAAAGAAAGACTATTATGTAGTTGCCTATAATAGCAAATATCAAGCACTCGTTAATCGCGTAGAGGCGGAAAATGGTGTGATTAATGCTAATATCAGCTATACATCTGCAAGTAGCAGGACTATGCGTGCTGCCAATAGAGCTACCGCTCACGGCATCACTTTCCCTGACGGACCTGCAAATGAGGATTATGCTACCGCAGCGCCTGAGGGAACAGAGGATATCCAGGCAGGCGGACGCTGGGGATATTATGGTGAAAAAGGAACTTTCTATGCTGATGAGAATAGTGATAATAAAACAGTACAGATAAACGGCGCAGGAGGTGTTATCTATTTAGTAAAAAATAGCACAGCAGAACACGTAACAATTACTCCTAGCAAGTTCTATATGGCGGCTTGTAACAGCACTATTTGGGATCCAAGTCTTAGTTGGGATGATCCAAACCAAAATCGCCCTGTTCCATATTCTGAAAGAACTCGTATTTATGTCTGTCCTGGCGTGACCCTCAAATTGTTGGATACAAATGAAGGTGGTTGTAAAGGTCAGCAGAAAGGTATTGTATTCTATATTGCAGAAGGTGCTGGTTTGGAAGCTGAGAACGAATTGAGATTAAATAATCTGACTATTTTTAACAAAGGCACTATCACTGTTCCAGAGGGATCTGATCTCGTAGTAAATGAAAGTGGTCTTCTTTACAATCAGGGAACTGTAAATGTTGGTGGCAAAATTAAGGTTGCTAATGCTACATCCCACATTATTAATGAAGGAACAATAACAGCTGCTGAATTCGGTAGCGAGGGTAGCGGTACATTCTGGAACACCTCTACTGGTGATGTTACTATTACAGGCGAGACATTGGTTAACAGTAACTCCAATGGTTGGGTGAATGATGGCCAGTACACCACAAAAACTTTTGTATACAATGCTGGTAGTGTTAATGTTTACAATACCTGTATGCTTACTGTAAAAGAACTTTTCACAATGACTTTAGGTGATTCCAGCACTAGTACATTCTATAACGAAGGCTCAATTGTTTGTGAAAAAGACTTCAGTATACTGGGTCCCTCGCGCATTAACATGGCAAGCAATTCTGTAATACAAGTGGCAGGAACAGCTACTGTAGGTTGTAAGAAAGCTTTCTACGGAATCTATGGTCCTGCAACAGGTAACTATGCTGTCTTCAAGGCTGACAAAATTGTAGCTCATACAGACAATCAGGAATACACAGTAAGCTATGGTGGAAATCTAGCAGTTGTATGTAACAGTCACTTTGCTCAGAGTACAACTGGCAGACCGTTCATTGGTGGTGGTAATACAGATGGTTTTGACCCAGGTGCAGGATATTGTCAGGTTACTATCTACCAAGGTGGTAATATGCCTGATATCCCAGAGATTCCTGAAACTCCATGTAATCCTGGCTTCAAGCCTGGTGATGGTACAGATGACTTCCTTGACGAGGCAGAGCCTTATACCTTCGCTTTCGAGGACCAGATTTACAATGGTGACTACGACTTGAACGACGTTGTGCTGAAGATTACCCCACACGCTGTTAGAAACGCAAATAAAAAGATTACCGCTTTTGATAACGACCAGCTTGACGTTAAGCTTGTTGCTGCTGGTGCTACCTTCAATATCAATGCATATATTGATGATACTCCGCTGTTCGATGGTAACGAGATTCATACAGCACTTGGTGTTAACGCTGGTGTGATGGTGAACACTGGTAACGGCACTCAGGGTAAGGATCCTGTATCATGCACAATTGCCACACCAGCTTCCATCAAGTCTACTAATGCAGATGGAGAAACCGTATTAGACTTCTCAAAACTGAACGTATGGATTTGGGTAAATAAGGGAAGCGGTGCCAAGTCTGAGCAGAAGATTTACTATCTGGTTGAAAATGCTGAGAAAGACGAGAATGGCAACAATATAAAGAAGGTTGCTCCTTATTCCATCATGATTCCTTATGATTGGTCTTGGCCTACAGAGCGTACCTGCATTACCAAAGCATATAAGGGTAAGAAGAATTCAGATGACACGTATGATGCATCATACTCATTTGCTAAGTGGGCAGAGACTCCGGACGCTGAGCGTGGCACTGATGAAAATAAAAAATGCTTGAAGTGGTTCGAATATCCTAATGGCTTGACGATAAAGGACGTGACAGCAACATCTGCTGGTACAATTAAATGAGTACATCAAATACTTAAATAATTAACCTTGAAAGTGGGGCATCTATGCGACATAGGTGCTCCACTTCTTTTTGACCCAATAAACTTGATTTTTTTACGCGATAGTTATGAAAAAATATTTTTATAGGCATCGCGTAAATTTTCCATAGTATAAGAGAAAAGATTTGCTACTATTAATGGTAGCAATTTTTTCCATTAATGGTAGCAAAAAAGCCCTCGGGAGCATGACAATTATGACAAATGACACCGTCATTTGTCATAATTGTCATGTTTGGGTTATCTGAACAAAATATAACGGGTGTTTTTAGGGCTTATACACAGTTCCATCAGCTGGGTAGAGATACCAATCTGTGGCTTTCGTGCGATCGAGAACCCACTCGCCAAAGGAATGACCTGATTCCTGATAGGCACCAGAAATAATGCTGTTCTTATGCTGTCCGATGTACATTCCCTCCTCTGGATAGAGGTATTTGGCATATGGAACAGCAACAGCCCAACTGAAGTCGTTGTTATAGCTGGAGGCAGCACCATTATAATAAGGAAACAGCACTTCTGAAAGTTTATAGGGATAGGTATGTACTTCCCAGAAGTTGGAGCCAGTCTGTCCATAGCGAACGATGATGAAAGGATCGAGCTCCGCAAGGGTGAAGTTGCGAGCCTCATACTCATTGTCGAACGTGAAGGTATAGGTGACTGTCTTTGGAGACGCCTTAGCACCCGTACTACTACTTTCATTCATTGTATTGAAATAGCGACGTATGACGGAGCCATCCTCTGCCAACTTAAAGATAGCGAGATGGGCATCGTCGAAAAGGTTGATGACGAATTCGCCAGAGCGCGACTTCTGGAAATCTGTCCACTCGCCCGAGAAATACATACGGGGCTGCTCTGGGGCATTCATGAAGGTGCTTGACTCATCACGCTCCACCTTGTCTTTCACAGCATTATACTGCCTGCCCACCCAACGGATGGCGGCACCAATCTGGGTGAGATAGCCCACAGCAGCGAGTGTGACATTTACATCAACTGTCGTTTCGCTAGTCAGCTGTTTCGTCATCGTCAGCACCACATCATTATAATCCCAATCGCCTGGATTAGGATAGTCTGCCTCATAACCATAATATATCTTCTGGGGTGTAAGGCTCTTGGCTGTTCCTGTGGGCATATCATCGCTTAAAGTGATGTCGCCCCCCACTTTGCCTTGTGTCAAGGAGAGGTATTTACCGTCTTCGTCGAGTACAGCAACATAGACTGACGAGATATGGGCAGGAGCCAGATACGTCATATTCTTGCTGATAGACGACGAGGTAAATGCCTCTGCCAGAATCTCCACATTAGACTCCGTAAAGGGATTGCCAGACAGGATCAGCAACTTGTAGGCATTCGACACATTGCCCTTGATAAAGGTATTCGTGAGGCTTGTCGAAGTCCAGTCGTGCGAGGGATCAACATAATCTACTGGGAAATAGCCCTCCAGCTGGTCCTCATAGCCATAATATTGAAACTTATCTCTCACACAAGCACTCAATGCACCTGCAATCACAATCATAAGAAAAACTGTCTTTACTAAACGCTGTTTCATAATCGTAACTTCTTTTGGGCTGTAAAATTACAAAAAAGGATGGAACTACGAACCTTTTTGCAGACAAAAACACGGTTTATGCAAACGATTATTCGTCTTTTTAGATTATTTAACCTTTTAGGTGCCCCTAAATAAAATAAATAGTGTACTTTTGCAGCGTTGTAGAAAATTCGACGAGAAAAAACGACGAAACTATTATTATAATCATTAAAAATTTAAGAAAACATGAAAAAGTTATTTTTGATGGGTTTTGTAGCCCTTGCTTTCGCTAGCTGCGTAAGCGACAAGGAAGTTACTCCACAGACTCAAGAGCAGAAGTATCAGGCTGCCTTTGAGAACTTCATCGGTGGTCAGGTTAATCCTAACGTTAACTGGGGATTTGGAAATCAGCAAGTTGCTACGTTTGACGCAGAAGGCAAATTTACTGGTATGCGTGGTGTTAATACCAATGGTAACGAATGGGGTCTGTATGTAGATGTTCCCCAGCCTCTAACACAAGCTCAGAAGGATGTTGTAACAGAATGGTTCCAGAATCATGAGAATCCGCAAGGAATTGCTGTTAACTGGAGTGATTTCTTCGTTCAGCAGGTTTACAAAGGCGAATGGGGTAGTAACATGAACTACCTGTATTGTGGTAGCGAAACTGATCACACCAACAACTTTAACGCTGGTGACGCTGGTGTATATGGTAATGTTTGCTATGGCCTGAATAATCCTAACGATAACAACGACCGTATCTATGGTTCTGATAAAATTGAGTTCATGGTAAACAGCAGCACAGAGTACTTTGGTTTCCACAACTCTTTCGACTCTAACTTCTATATAAAGAACTATGTCATCATTCCTGGTGACATCATCGACTCAAGCGTTGCTGGTATGTTCTTCGTAGGCTTCGACTTCGAGGCTAATGGTCAATCTAACAACCAGAAAGTTGCTCGTGATTACTTCTTCGACAACTGGATTGTAAAGATTACTCCAGGTATGTATAAGAATCGTAAACGCGTAATGGTTGAGGACTTAATTGGCACCGATCTCTCTAAGGTTGACGTAAGTGACTGGGACTTCAACGATGCTGTATTCGATGTAGCTTTTGTTGGTGCAGATGCCGTTATCACGCTCTGGGCTGCTGGTGGTACAATGGCTCTGACAATAGGTGGACAGGAAGTTCACGAGTTGTTTGCAAAAGCTGACATTGACAATAGAGTTAAAGTCACTACAATGATTAATACCAATGCAAATGGGGGTGTTGATGGCCTGCAGCCTGTTATCTTCCGTATAAAAAATGTTGGTACAGCCAATGCAAATGATATCGTTGTAAAGGTTAATGGAATTACACTGGAGGCTAAACAGGGTGAGGCTACTCAAAAGTTTGCTGTTCCTGTTGGCACCAAGTGGATGAAGGAGCGCAAGCTAATCACTGGCAGCTATACTAAGTTCCAGGAGTATGTAAAAAACAACGATCCTAAGGATTGGTATAATACTGTTACTAACACTGGTGATTTATATTAATTCGACCCATCAAATAATAAATAACAATCTTTTTAAAGGAGTGCCTGCGTGATGTAGGCACTCTTTTTTTGCAAATAAATTTGGTATTTCGTTCGGTTTGCACTACCTTTGACCTACGGTCGAAGGTAGGCTGCACCTCAGAAATCTTCAAATAAATTTGGTATTTCGTTCGGTTTGCACTACCTTTGTCACCAATATGGTACTAAATTATATTTGGGTCGCTTTCTTCCTGCTGGCTTTCGTGATAGCAGTAGTGAAGTTGATATTCTGGGGAGATCTGGATGTCTTCCCTGCGATGATGGACTCAACGTTCTCGTCATCCAAAACGGCATTTGAGATTTCATTGGGACTGACTGGTGTGCTGGCCCTCTGGCTGGGCATCATGAAAGTCGGAGAGAAAGGCGGAGTGGTCAATTTCCTGGCGCGTATCCTGTCGCCTGTATTCTCGAAACTCTTCCCTGATATTCCTAAGGGACATCCTGTCACAGGCTCTATCTTCATGAATATCGCTGCCAATATGCTCGGACTCGACAATGCCGCTACCCCACTCGGTCTGAAGGCTATGGAACAGATGCAGGAGCTGAATCCAAAGAAGGATACTGCCTGGAATCCCATGATTATGTTCCTCGTGCTCAACACCAGTGGACTGACCCTGATACCCGTCTCTATTATGGTATATCGTGTGCAGTTAGGCTCTGCACAACCCACAGATATCTTCATGCCTATCCTGCTGGCCACGTTCTTCTCGACATTGGTGGGTATTATCGTCACTTCCATCTATCAGCGCATTAACCTGCTGAATAAGACGATGCTGCTGACGTTAGGTGGAGCCTGCGCCATAGTGGCTGGTATCATCTGGGGCTTCGCACAGATGGACAGCGTAACGATGAACAAGGTGAGCACGACTGTGGCAAACATCCTGTTGATGATTATCATTGTGAGTTTCATCGCTGCTGGCGTGAGAAAGAAAGTGAATGTGTATGATGCCTTCATAGAGGGAGCGAAAGACGGTTTTAATACCGCAATCCGCATCATCCCCTATCTGGTGGCCATCCTTGTGGGTATTGGTGTCTTCCGTGCCTCTGGAGCGATGGATATGCTGATTGGTGGTATGCGCTGGTGTGTAGAGGCTACAGGCATGAATGCCCAATGGGTGGATGCAATGCCTACCGCCCTGATGAAACCCCTCTCAGGCTCAGGTGCAAGAGGTATGATGGTGGATGCAATGACGACGTATGGTGCCGACTCCTTCGTGGGTCGCCTGTCGTGTGTTTTCCAAGGTTCCACAGACACCACGTTCTATATCCTTGCTGTGTACTTCGGCTCTGTGGGTATCGCCAAAACGCGTCATGCTGTGGCCTGCGGCCTGATTGCCGATCTGGCAGGAGTCATTGCGGCGATAGCGATATGTTATTTGTTCTTTGGGTAATATGGGAAAGTTAACAACAATCTTTAAGGATACAGCCATTTATGGTCTCTCGAGCATCATAGGGCGTTTTCTGAATTATCTGCTGGTACCGCTCTATACGGCCCAGTTCTCTGCAGCCAGCGGCGGCTACGGCATCATTACCAATATCTATGCCTATGTGGCTCTGGTACTGGTATTATTGACGTTTGGAATGGAGACGACCTATTTCCGTTTCACCAATAAGACACATACTGACTCACAGACAGTATATGGTACCACACTCATCAGCGTGGGAACGGTATCGCTGTCGTTTGCCGTACTGATACTGTTGCTGCTGAAACCTATCAGCCAACTGATGGGTTATGGCGAACATCCTGAATACGTAGGCGTAATGGCTGTCACGGTAGCTATCGACGCCTTCCTGTGCATCCCTTTCGCCCACTTGCGCCAGGAGAGAAAGGCTATTAAGTTTGCTGCCCTCAAACTGTTGAACATCGCGGCAACCATCCTGCTGAACCTCATCTATTTCTATTGGATGGACGGCAAGGACGTAGGCTATGTGTTCTATATCAATTTCGTTTGCACAGCTATACTTGCCGCTTGTCTGGTTACGGAGTATGCTGGTTTCCGCTGGAAACTCGACACAAAGCTGTTGCGCACGATGCTCAGTTACAGCTGGCCCATTCTCATATTGGGTGTGGCAGGAATCCTCAACCAGGCTGCAGACAAGATGCTCTTCCCTTATATATATAAAGGTGCAGACATGCAGTCGCAACTGGGCATCTATGGTGCCTGTTCGAAGATTGCAATGATTATGGCGATGATTACCCAGGCGTTCCGCTTTGCCTACGAACCTATCGTCTTCGCAGGAGTCAAGGACAAGGGACAGCATGAGATGTATGCGCAGGCAATGAAATTCTTCATCATCTTCACCCTGCTTGCCTTCCTGATGGTCGTGGGTTATATGGACATCCTGAAATACATTGTCAGAAACCAAGACTACTGGGTAGGACTGAAAGTCGTTCCTATCGTAATGGCTGCAGAAATCATGATGGGCATCTACTTCAACCTGTCATTCTGGTATAAGGTCATCGACAAAACCCTCTGGGGTGCTGTCTTCTCAGGTATCGGCTGTACTGTACTGCTTGTCGTCAACTTCATCTTCGTACCCAAGTACGGCTATATGGCTTGTGCATGGGGAGGTTTTGCTGGCTACGGAGTCGCTATGCTTATCAGCTATTTCGTAGGACAGAAATACTACCCTATCAACTATCCGCTAAAGGAGATTGCTGCCTATGTGATTTTTGCAGGGCTTATCACAGCAATGATGTGGTATATGAACCTTCGCGTTGATTCCACATGGATGAGACTGCTGGTCAACACGTTGCTCATTATTTCTTTCACAGCATTCATCATCTGGCGAGATATGCCTTTGAGCAAGCTTCCTGTCATTGGAAAATACTTTAAAAAATAATATCATATGAAAAGAATTCTAGTTACGCTAGTAAGCCTATTAAGTCTAGTTCATCTTGCCCACGCTGATGAGGGAATGTGGACACTCTACAACCTGCCACCTGCCATCTATGAGCAGATGAAACTGTATGGTTTTGAGTTACCAGCAGAACAGCTTTACCAAAGCGACAACGCCGTAAAGAACGCAGTTATCAACTTTGGAGGATTCTGCTCTGGTGTAGTGGTATCGCCAGACGGACTGGTCTTTACGAACCACCATTGTGGCTTCGATGCTATCCGCCAGCATTCTACAGTAGAGCATGACTACCTGCTTAACGGCTTCTATGCCAAGACATACGAAGAGGAACTGCCCAACGAGGATCTCTTCGTCAGTTTTATGATAGAACAGAAGGACGTAACAGAACAGCTCACAGCGCTGGGACTGGATAAACTATCTATCGACAAGGTTGACGAGTTCGTCGACTCTATCGAGAATGTCTGGCAGAAAGAGATTCGCCAACAGGACTCTACGCTACGTGTAGAGGTAAAGCCGTTTTATGAGGGCAACAGTTACTATATGACTACCTATCGTGACTTTAACGATGTGCGCTTGGTATTTACCGTTCCCAAGTCGATGGGTAAGTTCGGAGGTGAGACTGACAACTGGATGTGGCCTCGTCAGACTTGTGACTATTCCGTATTCCGTATCTATGCAGACCCTAAGACCAATGGTCCTGCAAAATACTCCAAAGATAATGTGCCCTATCATCCTGCTTCATGGGCAAAGGTGTCGATGGAAGGTTATAAGCCAGGTGACTTTGCGATGATTATGGGCTATCCTGGCTCTACCAGTCGTTATCTGAGCAGTTATGGTATCAAGGAACGTCGTGATGCCATCAATGCACCCCGTGTACAGGTTCGTGGGGTCAAACAGGAAATCATGCTGCGCCATATGCGTGCTGACGAAGCCGTTCGTATCAAGTATGACTCCAAATATGCTTCTTCATCCAACTATTGGAAGAACTCTATCGGTATGAACAAATGTATCGACTCTATTGGACTCATCCAACAGAAACAACAATTTGAGGAGAAGTTGCACCAATGGCAAGAAGAGACAGGTTATCTGAAAGAACAGCTCGACTTTGGCAAGATGGCAGAGCTCTATCAGAAACGCCTCGCACTGACACGCATTCGCACCCTCTTTGTAGAGACGTTCCTTGCACAAGACCAGCTCACCAGACGTGCCTGGAAGAGCAATTGGGGCATGAAGGTGCAAGGACCTGAGGACAAGCCCAAGAAACAGTATATTGAGTTTGACGACAATAGTGAGGAATGGGACGAAGCAACGGATTGTGAGATGCTTGCTGCCCTATTGAGAAACTATCGTGCACAAGTGACGGATAAAGACTATCTGCCAGCTTTCTACAAGACGATTGACGAGAAGTTCCACGGCAACTATACCGCCTATGTTAATACGCTCTATAAGAAATCGCTATTGATGAACACAGGGAAGCCCATCTATATCAACAAGAAGAGCTATAACAAGGACTTGGGCGTACAGTATGGCCTGGATCTTACAGAACTGCTTGCTACGCTTAATGCGGAACGTAAGCAGCTCTCTATCGATATTGCTGAGCAAGAGAAATATCTCTGTGCTGCCAAACTGAGAATGGAACAGGATTTGCCCAACTACTCTGACGCTAACTTCACGATGCGTATGACCTATGGTCAGATTGGTGAATATACACTGGGAGGACGTCCTTCCGGCTATTACACAACAGCACGGAGCCTTTGGGAGAAAATGCAGAAAGCTGACCAGAACTTCGAATATTTCGCTGAGCCAGTAATGCATGAGCTATTAGCTGCTAAAGATTATGGAAAATATGCCGATCAACTTACTGGTACATTGCAACTCTGCTTCCTTTCTAATAATGATATCACTGGTGGTAACTCTGGTTCACCTATCTTTAATAATAAGGGTGAACTCCTTGGGCTTGCCTTTGACGGCAACTGGGACTCTCTCTCCAGTGATATCTTCTTCGATCGTCAGTTGGCACGTACCATCAATGTCGATGTGCGTTTCATGCTCTACATGATGGACAAATGGGGGCACGCTGATCGTCTCTTGAAAGAACTGGGCATCAAATAAAGGATAACCCTGCCTTATTGCGCAATAAGGCAGGGTTATTATTTTTTCTTTCTGGGCTTTCGTATGGCCCAACCCTCTTCACTAAAATCAGGTACATCGCCTTTGAGTTTCATCGAGTTGGGATTCAGGAACTGCATCCACTCTTCTTTCTTATAGGTCTTCTTGGTTTCTCTGGGAGCTTTAGACTCTCTAGATGGCCTAGAATCTCTAGAATTTCTAGCTTCTCTAGATGCTCTAGGCTTTCTAGATCTATTGTCATTCCCTTCATCTGCATCATTGCAACGAACCTCACGTCCTTTATAACGCTGACCATTTACATATTTCATGACCTTCTGGGCATCTTCCTCTGGTACCTCGAAATAGGACTGGGTGGTTAACAAATCTATATGTCCGACCTCAATATGGCCACGTACATTCTTGTTCAAGAACTGCATCAACTCACCAGGATAGAAGCCATCTTTCTTTCCAAGATTGATAAAAAGACGACGATAACCTGCCTCTGCCTTACGGGGCTCACCACCCTTCTTGCCTTTAGCTCCTCGTTCACGTTTCTGGTCTTTCTCTCTGCCAACAACTTCTATCTCTGGTGCATCGGCATAATAAGCCAGAAACTTACCAAATTCCAAGGAAACAATCTTCTTGATGAGATCTTCTTTGTCGACATATTCGAAATAGCGGTCGATGTCCTGCATGAACGGAGCTATCTGCTCTTCATCAACATCTGCCTTGACAATCTGATCCATCACTTTATAGAGCTGTTTCTTACAAATTTCCTCTGCTGAGGGAATCTTTCCTTCCTCGAAAGCTTTACCAATCTCCTTCTCAATATTACGGATTTTGTGTTTCTCACGGCTATGCACAATACTCAAAGAGGTTCCCTTCTTACCAGCACGTCCTGTACGTCCAGAACGATGGGTATAATTCTCAATATCGTCAGGAAGTCCATAGTTAATAACATGGGTAAGATCATCAACATCCAAGCCACGTGCCGCCACATCAGTAGCCACTAAAAGCTGTACAGTATGCTGACGGAACTTCTGCATGGTAAGATCACGCTGCTGTTGTGACAAATCACCATGCAGACTCTCTGCGTTATATCCGTCACGAATCAGTTTATCAGCGACCTCCTGTGTCTCCAACTTCGTGCGACAGAATATAATGGCGAAGATGCGCGGATAGAAATCTACCAGCCGCTTTAGGGCAAGATACTTGTCCTTTGCATTCACCATATAATAAATATGGTTCACGTGTTCAGCACCTTCATTACGACTTCCTACCACAATCTCTTTATAGTCATGCAGGTAACCCTTAGCGATACGCTCAATCTCACGACTCATCGTGGCAGAGAACAACAAGGTGTTACGCTCTGTAGGTACTCCTTCCAAAATGGCATCAATACTCTCCGAGAAGCCCATGTTCAACATCTCGTCAGCCTCATCAAGTACGACATTATACACATCCTCCAGCTTGGCAACACCACGATTCATCAAATCAATCAATCGACCTGGTGTAGCAACAATCACTTGTACACCTTTACGCAACGAACGAATCTGCTGCTCGATAGACGCACCTCCATAAACAGCCTCGATATGAATTCCATCCATATATTTGGAGAAGTCACGCAGATCATCTGCTATCTGCAAACACAACTCACGGGTAGGACTCAGTATTAAAGCCTGAGTCTCCTTTTTAGACGAATCAATACGTTGTAATACGGGAATACCAAATGCTGCCGTCTTGCCCGTGCCCGTTTGGGCAAGCGCAATAACATCATTCTGATTACCAAGTAAATACGGGATTACTTCTTCTTGTACAGGCATTGGTTGTACGAAACCCAATTCCTCAATAGCGTGGCGAATCTCTTCGCAGACGCCTAACTCTTCAAATGTCTTCAAACCTATTTAATTACTAATTCAGGTGCAAAGGTACAAAGTTTTTTCCATTCCCCACCCCAAATACCACCTAATAAAATAAAAAAAGTTTCATCATTTACATTTTTTTAGATTATTATGATGATTGTTTTCTGGAAATTTTGTATCTTTGCCAACGATTTCGGTTTTCCAAAACGGAAAACTTTTTGGAATCAAAAAATAAAAAAGTTGTCCAAAACAGAAAACTTTCTTGACGATATAATAATTAAAAACTTGATAAAATAGAATACAATGGAGATTAAAAATTTTACCATTACGAAACGCGACGGTTCGAAAGACCAGTTTTCATTAGACAAGATTATGAATGCTATTTTAAAGGCATTCGAAAGTGTTGATCAACCTACTGACCTTGGTGCTATCTCAAAGATTCTCAGTCGTTTAGACATTCACAACGACATTACCGTTGAGGACATCCAAAACCAAGTAGAAGAGGCTTTGATGAGCGAGGGTTACTACAAAGTTGCCAAGTCTTTTATGCTATATCGTCAGGCTCATTCTGAGGATCGTGAAACACTTGCTAAGTTACAATTCTTGTCAGAATACTGTGAGTCGGTGAATGCTGCGACTGGTTCAAAATATGATGCCAATGCAAATGTAGAACACAAAAACATTGCTACTTTGATTGGCGAGTTGCCAAAATCCAACTTCATCCGCTTGAATCGTCGTCTATTGACTGACCGCATCAAAAAGATGTATGGTAAACAACTTGCAGACGAGTATATTGATAAACTGACTCATCACTTTATTTATAAGAATGACGAGACGAGTCTTGCCAACTATTGCGCCTCTATCACCATGTATCCTTGGCTGATTGGCGGTACTGTCTCCATTGGCGGCAACTCTACGGCTCCTACCAACTTGAAGAGTTTCTGTGGCGGTTTCGTTAATATGGTATTCATGGTATCCAGCATGTTAAGCGGTGCTTGTGCCACTCCAGAGTTCTTGATGTATATGAATTATTTCCTCGGCAAGGAGTATGGACAGGACTACTATCAGCATCCTGACCAGCAAGCCGACTTGAGTCTGAAGAAGCGTACGATTGACAAGATCATCACAGACTGTTTCGAGCAGATTGTATATACGCTGAACCAGCCAACTGGTGCACGTAACTATCAGGCTGTTTTCTGGAATGTCGCCTATTATGACAAATATTATTTCGAGAGTATCTTTGGAGAGTTCTATTTCCCTGATGGTTCTAAGCCAGACTGGAACAGCCTGTCGTGGTTGCAGAAACGCTTCATGAAATGGTTCAATCACGAACGCACCAAGACTCTGTTGACCTTCCCTGTAGAGACAATGGCACTGTTGACAGACAAGAACGGTGAGTGCCTGGATAAGGAATGGGGTGATTTCACCGCAGAGATGTATGCAGAAGGACATTCCTTCTTCACCTATATGAGTGACAACGCAGACTCTTTGAGCTCCTGCTGTCGTCTTCGCAATGAGATTACGGATAATGGTTTCAGTTACACATTAGGTGCTGGTGGTGTATCAACAGGTTCCAAGAGTGTGCTGACCATCAACCTGAACCGCTGCATACAATATGCCGTTAATCACAAGATTGACTATCTAGAGTATTTAGGTGGTGTTATTGATCTTTGCCACAAAGTTCAGATGGCTTACAACGAGAATCTGAAAGAGTTACAGGAGCATGGTATGCTGCCCCTCTTCGATGCTGGCTATATCAACATTGGACGCCAGTATCTGACTATTGGTATCAACGGACTGGTAGAAGCTGCCGAATTCATGGGACTGAAGATTACGCCAAACGATGATTATCTGCACTTTGTTCAGGGTATTCTCGGATTGATTGAGAAATACAACAAACAATATCGCACAAAGGATGTCATGTTCAACTGCGAGATGATTCCTGCAGAGAATGTGGGTGTAAAACACGCTAAATGGGATCGTGAGGATGGCTATTTCGTTCCGCGAGACTGCTACAACTCATACTTCTACGTTGTTGAGGACGACTCACTCAGCGTTATCGACAAGTTTAAGCTACATGGTGCTCCCTATATTGAGCACCTCACAGGTGGTTCTGCCCTCCACATGAACTTAGAGGAGCATCTGAGCAAACAGCAGTATGCACATCTATTGAAAGTCGCTGCCCAGGAGGGTTGTAACTACTTTACGTTCAATATTCCTAACACGGTATGTAATGACTGTGGACATATCGACAAGCGTTACCTGAAGGAGTGTCCTCACTGTCATTCGAAGAATGTAGATTATATGACTCGTATCATTGGTTATCTGAAACGTGTCAGCAACTTCTCACAGCCGCGTCAGGAAGAGGCTGCTCGTCGCTTCTATGCTCATGCTAAGAGCGAAGTATAATAGCTAATAGCAATGCTCAAATACGTCAACACTGGCATCGTATTCCAAGAGATACCCGATGAAGTGACACTGGCAATTAATATTTCTAATTGCCCGTGTCGCTGTCCGGGCTGTCATAGCCATTACCTCTGGGAGGATATCGGACTACCCTTGGATACCGATGCCATTGATGACTTTGTGAAGAAATACGGTGACGACATCACATGTATTGCCTTCATGGGTGGCGATGCTGATCCCAAAGGGGTTAATCAACTGGCACTGTATATCCACGAGACATATCCGCAATTCAAGGTTGCATGGTATAGTGGACGCATCCGTATCACATCCTCCATCTGTAAGACAGACTTCGATTATATCAAGATTGGGCCATTTATCAAACATCTTGGACCATTGAAACAACCCACCACCAACCAACGCCTCTATCGGCTGATGGAAAATGGTGAATTTGAGGATATCACTTCACGTTTCTGGAAGAAATAGACCTGTTATGAAGATTTGTATCTTTTGTTCCGCTAATCAAGAAATAGATCCTGACTTCTTTGAACTCACAGAGGAATTGGGGCGATGGGCTGCAAAGAATAATCATTCCATCGTATATGGAGGGGTGAATCAGGGATTGATGGAATGTGTGGCAAAAGCGGCTCATGAGGCTGGCGGACGGACTATTGGAGTCATTCCGAGAATCGTAGAGAAGTCTGGACGTATCAGTGACTATGTAGATGTAGAAATCCTTTGTGACAATCTTAATGACCGCAAACAACTAATGGAAGACAAGGCAGATGTCTTTATTGCCCTGCCTGGCGGTATTGGAACCCTTGATGAGATTTTCACTATTGCGGCCTCTGCCACCATCGGTTACCACGACAAGAAAGTCATCCTTTTTAATATGAAAGGCTTTTGGGATTCTCTTATCACCCTTTTGGATGACTTACAAAACAAAGGATTCACCAGAAAGAATTGGCATACTTACATTCAAGTTGCTAATTCTTTAGAGGAGCTTCAAAAGTTACTTTCCTGAGACAATCTTCTTAATTTCGTTGAGTTTATTAAGTGCCTCAACAGGTGTAAGATTGTTAATGTCCAATCCTAATATCTCATCACGAATCTGACAGAGAACAGGGTCGTCCAGCTGAAAAAATGAGAGTTGCATACCTTCACGACTGTGAGCAATTTCTGCCGTAGGCTTGCCTACTGTACCGACTTGTGCATTATCTGCTTCTAATTGTTGAAGGATGACATTTGCCCGTTTGACGATAGATTTCGGCATACCGGCAATGTCTGCTACGTGAATACCAAAAGAATGTTCAGAACCACCTTTCTCTAACTTACGCAGGAAAATGACTTTACCATCAACCTCCTTCACGCTGACATTATAGTTGCGAATGCGACTGAAATTTTTCTCCATCTCGTTCAACTCGTGGTAATGTGTAGCGAAAAGCGTACGAGCCTGAGCCTTTGGGTGCTCATGCAGATATTCTACAATAGCCCAAGCAATGGAGATTCCGTCATAGGTTGAAGTACCTCGTCCTAACTCATCGAAGAGTACTAAGGAGCGGGGGGTGACATTATTCAGGATATTAGCCGCCTCTGTCATCTCCACCATAAAGGTAGACTCGCCGAGAGAAATATTATCAGAGGCTCCCACACGAGTAAAAATCTTATCGACTAAGCCAATCTTAGCACTCTCTGCCGGCACAAAACTTCCTATCTGGGCCAAAAGCACTATCAAGGCTGTCTGGCGCAATAATGCTGATTTACCAGCCATATTGGGACCAGTAATAATGATAATCTGTTGATGCTCATTATCCAACAATACATCATTAGGCACATATCGCTCATCTATCGGCAATTGTGTCTCTATGACAGGATGACGCCCTTGTTTGATATCAATGATATTACTTTCATCTATTTGAGGACGAATATAATGATTCTCCTCCGCCGTCTTTGCTGCTGACAATAAACAATCGAGATGGGCAATGACGTTAGCATTTGCCTGTATCTGTGGTATAAACTCCTGCAAGGCTAGCACCAAATCATTGAAAAGACGCTGTTCCAAAGAGAGAATCTTGTCTTCTGCTCCCAATATCTTCTCTTCATATTCCTTCAGTTCAGGAGTAATATAGCGCTCTGCTTGAGCCAAAGTCTGCTTGCGTATCCACTCCTGAGGTACTTTTTCCTTATACGTGTTACGCACCTCGAGATAATAGCCAAACACATTGTTATAACCTATCCTCAAGGAAGATATACCTGTTGCCTGTGTTTCACGTTCCTGTATCTGCATCAGGTAGTCCTTACCTGAATAGGCTATATGACGTAACTCATCAAGTTCATCATTCACTCCATCACGGATGACACCACCCTTTGCTACCAATTGAGGAGGATCATTAGTAATTTCACGTTCGATACGGTCACGAACAGACTCACAGAGACACAATCGCTCCCCTACTCTTTTCAGAGAATCGTTCTTGGCATAAAGACACGCAGTCTTGATCGGTTGAATTGCTTGTAACGCTGTCTTTAACTGTACTACCTCTCGAGGAGTTACACGACCTACGGCTACTTTAGAGATGATACGCTCCAAATCACCAATACGATGTAACTGATCATCAACACACTGACGGAACTCTGGTTCACGGAAGAAATAGTCAACAATATCCAAACGATCGTTGATAGGTTTTACGTCCTTCAAAGGAAATACCAACCAGCGGCGCAATAATCTTCCTCCCATAGGCGACACCGTATGATCGATGACATCTAACAAAGACTTACCGCCTTCCTGCATGGTGCCCACCAATTCCAACGAACGTACTGTAAATTTATCGAGTCGGACATAACGCTCCTCCTCTATTCGGGCAAGAGAGGTGATATGGGCTATCTGGGTATGTAACGTCTGATCAAGGTATTGTAAGATAGCACCAGAGGCAATAAGACCGCTTTTTAGATGCTCAACACCAAAACCTTTCATGGACTTCACCTGGAAGTGTTTCAATAGCTTCTGATTCGCTGTCTGTTCTGTAAACACCCAATCGTCCAATTCAAAAGTACAATAGCGTGTACCAAAGTATTTCTCAAAGTCATGCTTACGGGCACGGTCGTAGAGAACCTCTTTAGGTTGGAAACTGCCCATTAGTTTCTCCACATAATCATAAGTCCCTTCACCTGTTAAGAACTCTCCTGTTGAGATATCCAGAAAAGAAACACCACAAGAACCTTTACCAAAATGGACAGCAGCAAGAAAATTATTCTCTTTGTAGTTGAGTACATTATCTTGCATTGCCACACCTGGGGTTACCAGTTCTGTAATACCACGCTTAACAAGTTTCTTGGTGAGTTTTGGGTCTTCCAACTGATCACAGATAGCAACCCGTTTTCCTGCACGGATGAGTTTTGGCAAATAGGTGTCAAGAGCATGATGCGGAAATCCTGCCATTTCATCTCCTCTCACACCAGCTCCATTATTGCGGCGTGTCAGGGTGATACCTAATATCTGAGCAGCCGTAATGGCATCCTCACAATAAGTTTCATAGAAATCACCACAACGGAACAACAACACCGCCTCAGGGTGTTTCGCCTTGAGGTCGAAGAATTGCTTCATCATAGGAGTCAGTTCCTTCTTTGCCATTTTTATATTATCCGTTTATGAGATGCAAAGATAACTAATTTTTGGAGAATTGGCAAAATAAATTTGCATTTTCGCTCACTTAATCGTATCTTTGCAGACAATTATAAAATTCATATCAATATGGAATACAACTTTAGAGACATTGAACAGAAATGGCAGAAGCGATGGGTAGAAATGAAAACCTATCGTGTTACAGAGGATCCGACGAAGAAGAAATTCTACGTATTGAATATGTTCCCCTACCCCTCTGGTGCAGGTTTGCATGTGGGTCATCCGCTCGGCTATATCGCCAGTGATATCTATGCCCGCTACAAACGTCAGCAGGGTTTTAACGTGTTGAACCCGATGGGTTACGACGCATACGGACTGCCCGCAGAACAATATGCCATCCAGACAGGTCAACATCCAGAAAAAACAACCTTTGAGAATATTGATCGCTATCGTTCACAATTGGATAAGATTGGGTTCTCATTCGATTGGGAACGTGAGGTACGAACCTGTGATCCCATCTACTATAAATGGACTCAATGGGCCTTCCAACGGATGTTCAAGTCATATTATAGTCTCTCCTCACAGAAAGCACAACCTACCATTAAACTGATTGAGCACTTCGAACTGATGGGTACTGAAGGCTGTGGGGCTCTTGGCACAGAAGAACTGCACTTTACAGCCTCCGATTGGGCTAATTTCTCTGAGAAGAAGAAGCAGGAAGTGCTGATGAACTATCGTATTGCCTATCTGGCTGATACGATGGTGAACTGGTGTCCGAAGTTGGGTACGGTGCTTGCCAATGATGAGGTCGTAGATGGTGTCTCCGTTCGTGGCGGTTATCCTGTGGTGCAGAAAAAGATGCGCCAATGGTGTCTGCGTGTATCTGCTTACGCTCAGAGACTGCTTGATGGACTGGAGGAGATTGATTGGACAGACTCTCTGAAAGAGACCCAGCGCAACTGGATTGGACGCTCTGAGGGTACTGAGGTGGAGTTCAACGTCGCTGATTCAGACAAGCACTTTACGATCTTTACCACTCGTGCCGATACGATGTTTGGTGTGACGTTTATGGTGCTGGCACCTGAAAGTGACCTCGTAGCTGAGCTCACGACGCCTGAGCAGAAGGCTGAGGTAGAAAAATATCTCGACTACGTAAAGAAACGTACAGAGCGTGATCGTCAGATGGATCATAAAGTAACTGGCGTATTCTCAGGCAGTTACGCCATTAATCCGTTTACAGACGAAAAGATTCCCATCTGGATTGCAGAATATGTTTTGGCTGGCTATGGTACTGGTGCCATTATGGCTGTACCAGCTCACGACTCTCGTGACTATGCCTTCGCTAAGCACTTCAATTTGCCGATTATTCCATTGATTGAGGGTGCCGATGTCTCTGAGGAGAGCTACGACGCTAAGGAAGGTATCATGTGCAACTCTGCCTCTAAGAAGTTCAGCCTCAACGGACTGACTGTGAAGGAGGCTATTGCTGCCACGAAGAAATTCGTTACTGAGCAAGGATTGGGTAGGGTAAAGGTGAACTATCGTCTGCGTGACGCTATCTTCTCTCGCCAGCGCTATTGGGGAGAGCCGTTCCCTGTTTACTATAAGGACGATATGCCCTATATGATTCCAAAGGAGTGCCTGCCTCTGGAACTGCCAGAGATTGATGAGTACAAGCCCACTGAGACTGGCGAACCTCCATTGGGACGTGCTAAGATTTGGGCTTGGGATACCAAGACTGACAAGGTGGTCTCGAAAGATCTCATTGACAACAAATCTGTCTTCCCCTTGGAACTGAACACGATGCCTGGCTTTGCAGGAAGTTCAGCTTACTATCTGCGCTATATGGACCCCAAGAATGAGCAGGCCCTTGTCAGTCGTGATGCTGATGAATATTGGCGCAATGTGGACCTCTATGTTGGTGGTACTGAGCACGCTACTGGTCACTTGATCTATTCTCGTTTCTGGAACAAGTTCCTCTACGACTCTGGCTATTCCTGCGAGGACGAGCCCTTCAAGAAGCTCGTCAACCAGGGTATGATTCAAGGTCGCAGTAACTTTGTCTATCGTATCGAGGATGAGGGTGCAGACAAAGGCAAGTTCGTAAGCTTTGGCTTGAAGGACAAATACACCACCACACCTATCCATGTGGATGTCAACATTGTTTCTGCTGACGTTCTGGACATTGAGGCTTTCAAGGCTTGGCGCCCTGAATACAACAATGCTGAATTCATCCTTGAAAATGGCAAATACGTTTGCGGATGGGCCATCGAAAAGATGTCAAAGTCGATGTTCAATGTGGTCAATCCGGATATGATTGTCGAGAAGTATGGTGCTGATACTCTGCGTCTCTACGAGATGTTCCTAGGTCCTGTGGAGCAGTCAAAGCCTTGGGATACGAATGGTATTGATGGTTGTCACCGCTTCCTGAAGAAGTTCTGGGCATTGTTCTATGGCAACACCCGTGAGAATCCTGATGGTAAGCTTCTGGTTGATGACAGCGAGCCTACGAAGAACGCGTTGAAGAGTGTTCATAAGCTCATCAAGAAGGTATCGCAAGACATTGAGGTGTTCTCGTACAATACCTCTATTTCGGCCTTTATGATCTGTGTCAACGAGCTGGCTCAGCAGAAGTGCAAGAGCAAGGAAGCGCTGAAGACATTGGTCATCCTGATAGCTCCATTTGCACCACATATCGCAGAAGAATTGTGGGAAGCTCTGGGCGAGCAGGGTAGTGTCTGCGACTCTAAGTGGCCTGCCTGGAACGAGGAATACCTCGTGGAGAATAGTGTCAAGCTGGGTGTTGCCTTCAACGGCAAGACTCGTTTTGATATGGAGTTTGCTGCCGATGCTGACAACGACACCATTCAGAAGACTGTTCTCGCTGACGAACGCTCTGCCAAGTATATCGAAGGAGAAATCATGAAGGTGATTATCGTTCCCAAGCGTATGGTGAATGTCGTATTCAAGAAGTAAGCAATGAATATTCAGCATAGAATCATCTTGAACGAAGCCAGAGACTATTTCTTTATAGCCTTTGGCCTCTTTCTGTACACCATCGCCTTCACGGTGTTTCTGATGCCCTATCAGATAGTGGCAGGAGGCGTTACGGGTCTGTCAGCTATCATCTACTACGCCACAGGTTTCCATTTGGAGAACACATATATCATCATCAATGGTGCGCTATTGATAGTAGCCCTGAAGATACTGGGATGGAAATTCCTAATGAAGACTATCTTTGCTATCTTAACGCTCTACACGATGCTGAAATTCGCACAGGATATCATTCCTAAGCAACCCAACGGATTACCCATCAAACTGATGGGAGAAGGGCAGGATTTTATGTCGATGATTATTGGTAGTGTGATTACTGGCTTTGCACTGGCCACCGTCTTCATGAATAACGGTTCTACGGGTGGTACGGATATCATTGCTGCCTCTGTAAACAAGTTTCATCCCAATGTATCATTAGGCAACGTGTTGATTGCTGTCGACTTCTGTATCATTGGTTCATGTATGTTCTTCCCACAATTTGGCAGCTATATTGAACGAGCCCATAAGGTGATGTTTGGTTTCTGCGTGATGGGGATGGAGAACTATGCACTCGACTACGTAATGAATGCTCGTCGTCAGTCTGTCCAATTCTTCATTTTCTCGAAAAAATGGCAGGAGATAGCCAATGCTATTGGTACCCAAATGGGACATGGTGTCACTATTCTTGACGGACACGGTTGGTATACTGGTAAACAAAGTAAGGTTCTTTGTATTCTTGCGAAAAAGAATGAAAGTGTCAATATTTTCCGACTCATCAAAATGATTGATCCTCAAGCCTTTGTCAGTCAGTCAAGCGTCATTGGTGTCTATGGTGAAGGCTTTGATGAGATGAGGGTAAAAATTAAGGAAGATAAGAAAGTAAAAGATATTAAAGAGAATTAGAAGAAGATAGAAGCATGAAAATTATTTTTGCCACCAACAACCAACATAAACTTGACGAAATCAAAAATATATTGGGCGATGGATTTGAAGTAGTCTCTCTTAAAGAGATTGGTTGTTCAGAGGACATTCCAGAAACAGGAAAGACTTTAGAAGAAAATGCACTTCAAAAAGCACAATACGTTTATGACCATTATCATGTAAGTTGCTTTGCTGATGATACAGGATTAGAAGTAGATGCCCTAGGAGGTGCACCTGGCGTTTATAGTGCCCGTTATGCTGGTGGTGAAGGACATGACTCTGAGGCAAATATGGCAAAATTGCTTCATGAATTAAAAAATTATAGCAACCGTAAGGCACGATTTCGTACAGTTATTGCGTTAATAATGAAAAAGGATATATGTCCTTGTGGTTGTACTTCCATCAAGGAAATCCATCAGTTTGAAGGTATCGTCAATGGTGAGATTATCCATGAGAAAAGGGGAGGGGAGGGCTTCGGCTATGATCCTATCTTTCAACCAGAAGGCTACGACAAGACATTCGCTGAGTTAGGTACAAACATCAAGAATACTATCAGTCATCGGGCTCGAGCCACACAGAAACTTGCTGAGTATCTCAAAACATTATAATAATATATGAAGAAAACGATTATCACTTTGCTATTAGCTATTTGTTGGCTGACTGCCTTCTCTCAAATAGGCTCATGGAAAGCCTATATGGCTTATTATGAGGTTCAGCAGATACAAAAGGGTGGTGATGATCTCTTTGTGATGGCAAGTAATAGTCTCTATCAATACAACCTCAGCGATCAAAGTATCTACACATACGATAAGACAAATGGTATGAGTGATACTTATATTACCCATATCAAATGGTGCCCTTCTGCCAAACGATTAATTGCAGTTTATAAAAACTCTAATATTGACCTTGTAGAACCTGACGGCAATGTTATCAATATCAGTGACCTCTATACAAAAGTAATCACTGGTGACAAGACTGTCAGCAGCGTCCGCATTGATGGAGTCTATGCTTACTTAATCTGTGGTTTCGGTATAGTCAAGGTCAATATGGAACGAGCAGAAATTGCAGATAGTTATACGCCAAACAACCCAGACTATCCTACTAATCTTCCAGAGGAAGACAACAGCGATTATGACAAATATATCGAAACAGTTAAGACACTGAATCCTGGTGGGCCGAAGTACAATTATTTTGGATTCATGAAATATCTGAATAACAGGTTGTATTCTTCTAATGGTGATTACAACCACTCTTGTCCTATCCAAATTTTAAAGGATGATAATTGGACTATCTACCAAGAAGAAGGCATTAGTGAATCTACTGGTGTTTCTTATCAAGGCTCTTTTTGTTTTGATGTTGATCCTTCCAATGAAAATCATATCTTTGCAGGATCAAGAAATGGATTATATGAATATTTAGATGGTAAATTCGTCCATTTTTATAATTCAAATAATAGTCCTATTGAACCCTTTGATGGAAGTAACTTAGATTATGAATTAGTAACTGGCGTAAAGTATGACAACAACGGAAACCTTTGGATTCTTAATAGTTCAGCCCCTACAACTTCCATGGTAAAGTATAATAATGGAACTTTTAAAAAATATAACCATTCTGAGTTAATGAAACTTAATGTTGGTAATATAAAAAATAGAAGTAATGCTGAAATGAAAAATATAATAATTGATAGTTATGGAAAGATGTGGTTTGTCAATAATAACCATTATCTTCCTGCATTCTATCAATATGATATAGACAATGATTATATCACTGCCTATGAGACTATCATCAATCAGGATGGTATCAAATTATCAAATTATTATGGTCTCAGATGTGTTACTGAAGACTTAAATCAAAATATATGGATTGGCACTGATAAAGGATTATTTGTTTTTGAAAGAAATGAAATCAACAATGGAGGCTCAATACTTACTCAAATAAAAGTTCCACGAAATGATGGTACAGACTATGCTGATTATCTGCTAGCTAATACTGATATTTCTTGTATTGCCATAGATGGTGGTAATAGAAAATGGATAGGTACAAATGGTCTTGGTGTATATCTGATAAGTGCTGATAATATGGAACAGGTTCACCATTTCACATCAGATAACTCTTCTCTGCTTTCTAATACCGTTCTGTCTATTGCCATTAATAAATCTACAGGTGAAGTTTTCTTTGGAACTGAAGACGGACTTTGCTCATATATGAGTGATGCAACTGAGCCTGCAACAGAAATGACAGACGATACTGTATATGCTTATCCAAACCCTGTGGACTTTAAAAATTATAATGGATTTATCACTATTACTGGTCTAACCTACAATGCTGATGTAAAAATACTATCATCATCTGGATCTCTAATTCGGGAGGGACGCAGTACTGGTGGTACATTTTTATGGGATGGACGTGATAAGAATGGAAAACGTGTGGCTTCAGGAGTGTATATGGTAGCAACAGCTACCAGTGATGGCCAAAAAGGAACTGTTTGTAAGATAGCTATTGTAAAATAACTATATTGTATGAAGGGAAAAATAACATTCAATAGTTATTGGGGTATTTTCACTATTTTAATATTAACTCCTTTTCTTCTTGATGCTATCTTACCTATTCTTCCTACACACGATGATTGGGTAGGAACTACAACACCTGATTTTAATCCTTTTTTCATTAAGGAAAGATTTCTGTTTTACGGCTATCATTGGAGACCTTTTGATACTATTGTCGGATACATCGTCGGATTGAATCCACAACAATTATTTCCTACGTTTAATCATTATTTAATAGTTATTGGACATACTATTTGTGCATGTTGTATATTTAAACTATTAGACACACTTGGATTCAACTATTTCTCAAAAAACATTACAACCGTATTCTTCTTTATAACTCCAGCCACTATGGCAACCGTAACTGCCGTAGATAGTATGAATCAGACTTATGCACTTGTTTGCGGCATCATTTCATTTCTAATTTATCTAAAACTGGAAAAAGGAAAATACGTCGCCTGGATTAGCATGATATTCATTGCTACATGGTGGAAAGAAAATGGATTGATGTGGGCTTTAATATGTCCTATATTAGCTTATGGATTCGATTTTTTTAATCAACAGAAACTAAAAAAAGATATTATAATAGGATTAGGAATAATGGTGGTCTACGCACTCGCCATTTTCTTGCTTCCAAAAGATATCATTATCCATCCTGATTACGAACCAGGAGTACTGAAAGTAATTAAAAACTTTACCAAGTTCTTGTTTACCACTTTTATTACTACTGATTACATCTATTTACTTCATCGACCAAGTCGCAATATTCTTGCAGCACTTTTTACATTCACATTAGCATTACCTTTCCTTTATTATATCTTTATAAGGAATATCAAAATATTTTGTAATAAGAAGATGTTGTGCACAATTCTATGTATGCTTATTGCCGTAGCACCACATATTGGTACAATATTCAGTATGATGCATACCTACGCAGGATTAGCTATGCTTTCTGTCATGATTGCCTATTCCATTGATACCTATAAAGAGCATATCAAACCTATTGGGTTTTCATTCATATTGTTTTGTCTTTCTGCCATCATCATTGATATTCATCTTATCAATGCTTCTGTAGAATCAGGATTAATAGGTAAACAAATGGCTCAGGAAGCTATCAAGAAGACAGGAAAACCTGTAAAATCAGTTTATATCATTATCATAGAAGATGATTATCCTAAACTATCTTCTTTTTGTGTTATTCCAAATGAAGCATTTGGATGGGGTTTGGCGTCGCAATACGAGACCAACTATCAATGGCCTAAAGAAATACAAGATACAACTATAGAACGTTCTAATAATTGTATTCAACAAGCTAATTTTATTGGTAAGAAAAAGCTTGAACAGCATCTATTTGACTGTGTATGGATTGTCAATCATGATCAGGTTAGAGTTTTAAAATAATATGAAATTTTTAAATTACTTCACTGACAAGACATTCATAAAATTTGTTATGGTGGGAATGGTGAATACATTAGTAGGTACCACTATTATGTTTGTTTTTTATAATGTATTCCATTTAAGTTATTGGGTATCTTCTGCATCCAATTACTTTTTTGGAAGTCTTGTAAGTTATCTGCTTAATAAGAACTTTACTTTTCGCTTCAAAGAAAAAGGATATTATTCTCTATTACGCTTTATCATTAATATCTTAATTTGTTATTTCCTAGCATACGGTATAGCAAAACCTATCATACACTGGATGCTTAACAGTTATAGTATTATCATACAAGAAAACATATCTATGGCATTAGGTATGTGTCTCTTTGTCGTGTTCAACTATTTAGGCCAGCGATTCTTTGCCTTTAATAAATAAACTATTGCAATCCAAAGCATAGTCTTATAAACTTAATATGACAGCATTCGACTAATTTGGATATTAAGACTGGTATAAATATGCCAGACAACAGATTTAACACATAAAACAAAAAGAAGAGTTGTTCATTATAGAAATAATGCTTCCATAATATCAATTCTACAAACGTTTGAAAAGGTAAGGACATAAGGTAAATCTGAAAGATATATTCCCTGAAACTTGAAAATAAGTTAGGAAAATACCTAGCTATCTTCAAACATAGTGAACACATCAGAACAATACCTAATATAGAATTAAGAATAACTATTGAATAGTAATAACATGTAGCATATAGTATAGTAAGCAATAATAATACAACTATATGATTGATATACTTGTACAATTCAAATCTGAAGAAAAAGATGCCAAAAAAGAAATATATCAGATAATGCTGTAATTCCAATATATAAAAAACGTTCCAGGGACTATCAAGGTCCGTATCAATAAAATATATTCCACAACAAAACAATAAGAATGAAATCATCCTATATTTATTCTTACATAAGTAACAGAATAATGGGTACATCAGCATCAAAAACATCAGTACTGACAGAAACCATAATGACTGTGATGAGTGACCTCTATAATAGACGAATGACTCAAAGAAATTAGTCCAAGACAGTTCAATAGGTGTCTTTGTAAACTGATTAAAAATACATTTAATTAGGTAATAGACAACAACAAAGAAAACAAAAGGTATCATGATACGTTGGAACTTATCCTTGTATAATGCCTTTGTGTCTATTTGTTTCTTGATTCTGCTAATATACAATAGTCCACCAGATATGAAGATAAATAAGGGCATTCGTATAGGATGGAACGGAAGAGACAAAGCTCGACAGAATAAATGATTCTCGCCTGTAGCCATATCTACCAATTGAATATGAACTATTACAACCAGTAGTATATTAAGACCCCTCAAAACTGCCAACCACTCTATACGCTGCTTCATATTTTAGCTCAATTCCAGCATTCTCTCGATAGGTTTAACAGCATCTTTAGCAATGTCTGCATCAACTTCAACAGTTGGCCATTCGTATTTGAGGGTATTGTATATCTTTAATAACGAATTCATCTTCATATAGTCACACTCATTACAATGACAACCAATTGAACCTTCTGAAACCTCTGGCGGAACAGGGTAGAACTTGGTATCTGGACATTGACGTTGCATTTCATGCAAAATTCCGGCCTCTGTAGCCACGATAAACTTTTCGGTGGGATGTTCTACCGCATACTTCAAAAGAACGGCTGTAGAGCCCACTATATCGGCTGTAGCAAGTACTGGGCCTTTACACTCCGGATGGGCAAGAACTAAAGCTTTCGGATGTTCTTCTTTTAATTTAAGAATTTCAGGTACTGAAAAACGCTCATGAACATGACATCCGCCATTCCATAATAACATTTTCCTACCTGTTATTTCATTGATATAGGATCCTAAATTATAATCTGGGCCAAAGATGATTTTTGCGTCCTTAGGAAAGGTATCTACTATTTTCTTTGCATTACCACTGGTTACGACCACATCTGTCAATGCCTTCACAGCAGCAGTGGTATTTACATAACTGATAACCTGATAACCTGGATGATCTTCCTTGTATTTCTTCAAATCCTCAGCCTTACAACTGTCAGCCAAAGAACAACCGGCATTCAGATCAGGACATAATACCAGTTTGTCTGGAGAAAGTATCTTACAGGTTTCAGCCATAAAATGGACACCACACATCACAATAATCTTAGCATCTGTCTCTGCAGCCTTACGGGCAAGAGCCAAAGAGTCACCAATAAAGTCGGCTATCTCTTGTATTTCACCTTTTGTATAGTAATGAGCGAGAATGACAGCATTCTTCTCTTCTGCTAATTGACGAATTTCTTTTTTCAGGTCTATTCCTTCTGCCACAGGCTCGTCAATAAATCCTTGTTTAACCCACTCAGTTTTCAACATAGCATTATTATTAATTTTCTTTTTATTTTTTTCTTTTAAAAAGGAATGAATTGTATGATATGGCGTTGATAAGTGTAAAACTTTCTTTTGATTTTCTTGCCAGTTCTATTATCCACTTATAATCTTCAGTCATTCACACTTCTTGTTGATATTTACTTATTGATTATTAGTCATATAAGTAGTTTATCCACACATTCCAATTTTGGTGCAAATATAATAAGTTTATATCTTTTTTCATAGAAAATTAGTGGAAAAGTTGCTCAGAATGTGTCGATTTATGCATTTCATTCACAGAAAGGGTAGGGGATTATTTGATATCATGTCATAATTAAAAAAATATAAACTTGGTTTTCCACAGGTTTATCCACAATAATTTTGTTGGTTTATGTGAATTTTGTACTTTTGCATCTGAAATGCGAAAAGTAAGGACTATAGAGATGAAAAGGCTTTCTGTGGAAGAATTCCACAAAGCTGAGAAATTGCCACTTATTGTAGTATTGGATGATGTTCGTTCAATGTATAATATAGGTAGTGTTTTTCGCACATGTGACACTTTTAGAGTAGAAGCAGTATATCTTTGTGGTATATGTCAAACTCCTCCATCTATTGAAATTCATAAGACAGCCCTTGGTGCAGAAGAAAGTGTAAGTTGGCGTTACTTTAATACAGCATTAGAAGCTGTTGAAGAACTAAAAAAAGCGGATTATACGGTTCTTTCTGTCGAACAGGTAGAACATAGTACTAAACTACAGAAATTTGTACCTCAAAAAGGTCAGAAATATGCTGTAGTAATGGGCAACGAAGTGAAAGGAGTTCACCAGGAAGTTGTAGATGCTTCAGATGGTTGTCTTGAGATTCCTCAGTTAGGAACTAAACATTCAATGAATGTAAGTGTCACAACTGGAATTATTATTTATAAATTTGCTGAAACATTAATACTATAAAATAGTCCGACTAATGCAAACTATTAGTCCGACGCTTACGGACTCATAGTCCGCAGGGTGCGAACTTACAGTCCGTAAGGAGCGTACTATATCATGATTTAGTGTGCCTCTAACCAATTATTACCAAAACCACTGTCTGCTACTAAAGGCACTTGCATCTGGAATGCATTCTGCATCTCTTCAATGACAATATGCTCTACCTTTTCTTTTTCCTCTGGATAAACTGAGAAGTTGAGTTCATCGTGCACCTGAAGAATCATCTTTGAACGGATACCTTCTGCCTTAAAGCGCTGGAAGATGTGAATCATTGCTACTTTGATAATATCGGCAGCAGTACCTTGGATAGGTGCATTGATGGCATTTCGCTCTGCAAAACCACGAACAACAGAGTTGGCACTATTGATATCCGGCAGGTAGCGGCGACGTCCAAATAGGGTAGTGACGTATCCTTGTTTTCTGGCAATCTCTTTGGATTTCTCCATGTAGTCGTGAACCTCTGGGAAGGTGGCGAAATAGCCATCAATCAGCATTTTAGCTTCGTCGCGAGGGATATCTAGGCGCTCAGCTAATCCAAAAACAGTGATGCCATAGATGATACCAAAGTTGGCACGCTTTGATTTGGTTCGTTCATCACGAGTAACCTCTTCGATAGGCTTCTTATAGATGTTGGCAGCAGTAGCAGCATGCAGGTCTTTACCCTCGCGGAATACTTCAATCATATTAGGATCCTGCGAGAGATGAGCCATCACACGAAGCTCGATCTGACTGTAGTCTGCAGAGAAGAACAGACAACCTGGTTCAGGAATGAAAGCCTTACGAATCTCCTTGCCATCCTCGCCACGAATAGGAATATTTTGTAGGTTGGGATCAGAAGATGAGAGTCGTCCTGTGGCTGTAATTGTCTGATTGAACGAGGTATGGATGTGGCCAGTACGAGGGTTTATCAGCTTTGGAAGTGCCTCGACATACGTACCAATAAGTTTCTTTAATCCTCTGTGTTCCAGGATGTCAGCCACGATTTCGTGCTTGTTCTTCAACTGTTGCAGCACTTCCTCAGAGGTGACATACTGACCAGTCTTGGTCTTCTTGGCCTTCTCAACTATTTTAAGCTTGTCAAACAGAATCTCACCTACTTGTTTGGGTGATGCGATATTAAATGGTTGTCCGGCAAGTACATAGATACGTTGTTCTATTTCCAACATACGTTGGGTAAACTGCTTGTTGGTCTCAGCTAGTGATGAGGTGTCTAAGCAAACCCCATTCATCTCCATCTCAGCTAGGACAGGCATCAGAGGCATCTCGATATCATAGAACAAAGATTCTGCACCATGTTTCTTCAGTTCTGGCTCTAACTTGTTCTTGAGTTGGAGGGTGATGTCTGCATCCTCACAGGCATATTCATAGATGTCGGTAGGGGAGAGGTCACGCATGGAACGTTGGTTCTTTCCCTTGGGTCCAATCAGTTCATCGATATGGATAGTTTGATAGTTCAGATAAATCTCTGCCATATAGTCCATGTTATGATGCAACTCAGGTTGGATGAGATAATGGGCAATCATCGTATCCCACATTTTACCCTTCAGTTCAATGCCATAGTTTCGTAACACTTCTAAGTCGTATTTCAAATTTTGACCAACCTTGAGAATTTTCTCATTCTCATAGACGGGTCGGAAAATCTCAACAACTTTCTGAGCTTCTTCACGATGAGCAGGTATAGGAACATAAAATGCCTTGTGTTCTTCCACTGCAAAGCTCAATCCTACCAATTCTGCGTCAATAGGATTGGTTGAAGTGGTCTCCGTATCTAGACTGAGAATTTTATTTGTCAAGAAAAAGTCAGTTAATTTTCTTTGATCTTCCTCATTATCAATGAGTTGGTATTCATGAGAGGTTGTTTTTAACGTCTCATATTTCGAAAATTCTGGCTCAACCGCCCCGTTGGTCGTAAATTCGGCAAACAAATCGAGTTGTCCGTTTACAGGTGTTGATATTTTTTCAGTTTTTTTAAGAATCTTGCTGGCAAGGGTCTTGAACTCCAATTCTTCCATTAACTGACTCAACTTCTCCTCATCCGGTTCTGAAATTTTCAGTTCGTCGAGATTCAATTCGATAGGAACATCCGTTTTGATGGTGGCAAGAAATTTCGACATCTTGATATCGTCCACATGTTCTTCGACTTTTGTTTTAAGTGCTCCTTTCAGTTCGGAGGTACGACTTAACAACTCTTCGATGCTTCCAAACTCGTTGAGAAGTTTGACAGCAGTTTTCTCTCCCACACCAGGACAGCCAGGAAAATTGTCTGCGGAATCACCCATCAATGCCAACAAATCAATGACAGCCGTTGTCGATGGAATGCCGTATTTTTGTTTCACCTCCTCTGGTCCCATCGTCTCATAACCTCCTCCATGACGAGGACGGAAGATGAAGACATTCTCTTTTACTAACTGTCCATAGTCCTTATCAGGAGTGAGCATATAGGTTGTTACTCCTTGTGTTCCTGCTTTTGTAGCAAGAGTGCCAATAACATCATCTGCTTCATAACCGTCGACTTGCAGAATAGGAATATTCCACGCTTTCAACAGCTCTTTGATGATGGGAACAGCCTTACGGATATCCTCTGGCGTTGCCTCCCGTTGTGCCTTATATTCTGGAAAAGCTTCACTACGGAAAGTGGGACCATGAGGATCGAAGGCAACACCCAGATAGGTGGGCTGCTCTTTGGTAAGCACTTCTTGAAGCGTATTGACAAAGCCGACAATGGCCGATGTATTCTGACCTTTTGAATTAATACGCGGATTCTTGATGAAAGCGTAATACGAGCGATAGATGAGCGCATAAGCGTCTAAAAGGAAGAGTTTTTCCATAACAAGTTCTATTTTCTGCGTAAAATTACTAAAATATTTCGCAATATCCCGATATTTTCACTATTTTTGTAACAAAAATCTAAGGATATGGATTATTTGTCACTTATCAAACAGCCAATTGAGAAAGATTTAAACGATTTTATCTCGTTGTTTAATGAGAGTCTGACCTATGAAGAAGGTCTGCTCTCACAAGTGTTGTCACATATCTGTCAGCGTGGTGGAAAGCGTATGCGTCCCATCTTGATGCTGTTGACAGCCAAAAACTATGGGGGAATATCGAACGTCACCCAATATTCTGCCGTTGGATTGGAGCTTTTACATACGGCATCGTTGGTACATGATGATGTGGTGGATGAAAGTGAGGAACGTCGAGGACAGGCTTCCGTAAATGCCACTTATAATAATAAGGTGGCAGTATTGGTGGGTGACTTTATCCTGTCTACTGCGTTATTGAAGGTGGCCCAGACGGGAAATCAGCGTATTATCGAATATCTTGCAGAATTGGGTCGTACCTTGGCTGCTGGTGAAATCTTGCAACTTTCGAATATCCAGAATCAGGAATTGAGCGAAGAGGTGTATTATCAGGTCATCAAACAGAAAACGGCTGCCTTGTTTGAGGCTTGTGCCGCTATAGGTGCCATCTCTGCAGGTGCTTCTGATGAGGAAATTAAGAAGGCTTCTGAGTTTGGACAGACCTTAGGTATCATGTTCCAGATCCGCGACGATATTTTTGATTATTACGACTCCAAAGAGATAGGTAAACCTACTGGTAATGACATGACGGAAGGCAAGTTAACGCTTCCTGTCATCTACGCCTTGAACAATTCTGATTTTGAGTCGATGCAAACCCTTGCCAGAAAAGTAAAGGCGGGAACAATTAATCAGGATGAAATCGCTGTGTTGGTCGAGTTTACAAAGCAGCATGGAGGTATTGAATATGCTGAAAAACGCATGCAGGAATTCAGTCAGAAATGCATGGATTATATCGATAGTAGTGTAAAAGAAAAGGCAATCAAGGATGCCTTGACTGCCTATGTAGACTACGTGATAGAACGTAAACTTTAGAAGAATTTCGTCTCTTCTCCAATAATCTCACTTAACAATAAATTGGCAAGCCTTGAGGTTCCCATACGGAACCATTGGTTTGTTAACCATTTTTCGCCTAACACTTCCTTGACGATAGTGTAGTAAATAAGGGCATCCATCACACTATTCAAGCCGCCAGCAGGTTTGAAACCAATCTGAATACCTGTCTTCGTGAAGTATTCCTTGATAGCCTGACACATCACATACGCAGCTTCTGGAGTGGCAGCAGGCTCTAACTTACCTGTTGAAGTCTTGATATAATCGGCTCCGCCATACATGGCCAGAATGGCAGCTTTTTTGATATTGCTTGCTGTTTTCAAACAACCAGTCTCCAAGATGACCTTCATCTTATGGTCACCACAGACAGCCTTCATCTCTGCGATTTCATCGGCAACATCCTCATAGTTGCCGCTCAAGAACTTACCTACAGGCAATACCATATCGATCTCTGTGGCTCCGTCCTTGATGGCTAATGCCGTTTCTGCGATCTTGATTTCAGGGAATGTCTGTGAGGAGGGGAAACTTCCTGATACACAGGCGATTTCGACACCATCAACCTCTAATGTCTCACTCACCGTCTTGGCAAAACACGGATAGACACAAATGGTAGCTACATGAGGGAGATCTGGGTAGGCATCGTCAAATTGGTTGACTTTCTCTGTGAAACCAAGAACACTTTCTTCGGAATCTGTGGTCTTCAGTGTTGTGAGTTCCACACTGCCCATCAAAAACTTCTTGACTTCTTTCGTATCGTTTTCATGTACTTTCTCTGCAATAATCTTCTTTACTGCTTCACGGACTTCCTCGTCAGAGATACTACAGTCGTACAGGCTCAATGCCTGTTCATACATATTCTCTGGACGTTCATCGTGATGATGATGGTGATGCTCGTGTCCGCAATTGCACTCATGTTCGTGCTCGTGATGATGATGTTCTGTCATATTTCTTTATTTTAGTTTATCATTATTCAGATGTCTCTCCTTATCTCGCAGGGTCTTTTTCTCGATACTTTTTTGTAATTCTTCTGTGAGGTCGATGCCTGTCTGGTTGGCAAGACAGATTAATACCCATAGTACGTCCGCCATCTCTTCCCCTAGGCTATCTTTCTCACCAGCCTTGAAACTCTGATCGCCATATTTCCGTGCAATGACACGGGCTAGTTCGCCCACTTCTTCCGTCAGGACAGCCATATTGGTCAACTCAGAGAAATAGCGTACTCCATACGTTTTAATCCACAGATCTACAGCCTGTTGCGCCTCTTTTATCGTCATATTGCCTTAATCATTTGTAGAAGTAATATGAAAATACAGATCATAATAATGATAATATACTGTTTGTTGTCACGCTCATACTCTTTCCAGTGACAGGCTTTATAGAGGAAGACGATCAAAAACAGAAAGAGCCCAATACCACAAGGCCACATTCCTATCTCTTGGCCTTTAACCCAAGAGAGAATGACGCCAATCAGCATGAGTATTACTGCGGAAATCTCGATTTCCTTCAAATATTTCTTCATGATTATAGTCCTATAAATGACAGTCCGACGAGCACCAGGAAGGCGATAGAGATATAGTTTGAAATCTTGTCGTTCTCCTTCCAATGGATGAGGGTCCAGATGCTTGAAAGTGTCATGATGGCTAAGCCTATCCAACAAAGGATACTCATGTTCATCACGCGCCCCAGAATGTAGCAAATCAGGGCTGTTAAGTTCACGTAATTGGTGATTTGTCTCTTATCCATAACCTTTGTATGTTTGGGTTTATTTGTTCGTTGATTTATTCCTTATTCTTGGTGTCCATACAGATTGTTACAGGGCCGTCGTTGAGCAATTCCACCTTCATATCAGCCCCAAATTCCCCTGTACCAACAGGTTTTCCCAGTTGGTCAGTTAACTGCTTGCAAAACGCCTCATAGAGTGGGATGGAGTGTTCATGACTGCCCGCGCGGAACCAACTTGGGCGATTACCTTTCTTATATGAGGCATAAAGCGTGAATTGGCTCACTACCAAAGCTTCGCCATTGACATCGAGGATGCTGCGATTCATCACGTCATTCTCGTCGCCAAATACGCGTAGATTGGCAATCTTCTTCACTAACCATTCTACGTCTTCCATCGTGTCTTCATCGCACACGCCCAGAAGTATCAAAAACCCTTGTCCAATCTGGCTTTTGACGCTGCCCTCGATGGTGACGCTGGCGTGGGTAACTCGTTGTATAACTGCTCTCATGACTGCAAATTTAGGAACTATTTTTTATTCCACCAAATCTTTTTCCTTCTATTCTTTCTCTTTGATTTTTTACTGCATTCACAGTTTCACAGTTTCACAGTTTTTTTTTTGAAGGGGTACCCCCTCCTTGAGTATCTATTTTATATATACTTATTTATATATATTTATAAATATTAACACTCCCTGTTCAAGTCAAAATGCCCCTGGGCTCAAAAAAGAAACAGTGAATTGTGAAACTGTGAATAAGGGGTTCTTTTTGCGCCTTCCCTAAGAAAATATTTTTCCCTGCCTAGGGAATTTTTGCGGCCTTACTAGGAAAATAAAATTCCCTCTGTGGGAATATTTTCTTACTATTGGCAAGCGGTCATTTATTGTCTTTGGATAGCGAGATTACCTCTTTCTACTCTTTTGGATGGAAATAATCAAATATAATTTGGGCTTTTGCGGGACCTATAATCTTTGCAATTTTTTCCAGCGTCGCCTCTTTGATTTGCTTGACGGATTTGAGGCCTTTTAGAAGCTCGTCACGCGTTTTGGGGCCGATGCCCTTGATGTCATCCAGCTCAGAGTGTAAGGCGCGCTTAGAACGCTTGTTTCGATGGAATTCTATAGCAAAACGGTGCACCTCGTCTTGCAATTGTGTGAGCACCCTGAATAGCTCTGACGTATCCTTCATACCCACCACTCTTGGCGGAAAACCATACAATAATTCATTCGTTCTGTGCTTGTCGTTTTTGGCCAGTCCGGCAATAGGAATATCCAGTCCTAAATCGTCTTGTATGGCCTGACGAATGACCTCCATTTGTCCTTTTCCACCATCTGCCACGATAAGGTCGGGTAGGGGTTGTTCTTCGTCTAAAAGGCGTTTGTAGCGTCGATAAACAACCTCTTTCATCGACGCATAATCATCAGGACCCACTACCGTTTTGATGTTGTATTTGCGATAATCCGCCTTCGAAGGCTTCATTTTTTTAAAGACGACACAAGCTGCTACAGCGTCCGATCCAGAGATGTTTGAGTTGTCAAAACACTCTATCTGATACGGTATCTTTGGCAGGTGTAAAAGGTCCTGTAATTCCTTCATCAATCGCACCTGTTTTTGCTCCGGATTGAGCTTTTCTGCTTGCTTCAGACGATCGAATTTATACTGCTTTCCGTTCATCAGCGAGAGGTCTAACAGGGTCTTTTTATCGCCTCGCTGGGGTACTGTAATCGTCACTCCTTCAAGGTTGATATTGACCTCTTCTGGCAGGATAATCTCCTTTGCATTACTCTTAAAACGCTCACGCATCTCAACGATAGCCAATTGCAATAATTCCTCGTCAGACTCTTCGAGTTTCTTCTTATATTCGAACGTAAAACTCTGGTTTATCTGTCCGTTTGAGACGTGAATATAGTTGATGAACGCCACCTTTTCATCGTTCGTTATCGACAGCACATCCACGTTGTTGATGGTATGGCTGACGACCTCTGATTTTGCCACAAATTGCTCCAGCAAGAGATACCTTCGTTTCACCTCTTCTGCCTCCTCGAAACGTAGTTCCTCTGCCAGTTTCATCATGTCCTCACGCATATCTCGAAGCAGCTGGCGAGTGTTTCCTTTCATAATCTCACGTGCCTGATTGATGTTCTTTTGGTAGTCCTCCCACGACTGTTTTTTAATGCAAGGACCAGCACAATTCTTGATGTGATATTCCAGACAAACTTGGTATTTTCCGCCATTGACACCATCCTCCGAAAGTGGCTGTTTACAGGTACGTGGATGATAGAGTTTTTTGATTAAGTCAAGAACGGCGTGCATAGATCCAACATGCGAATAAGGGCCATAATAGGTACCCCATTTTTTGTTAATGGTTCTTGTAGAAAAAATCCTGGGAAGATACTCTTTGGTAATGCAGATACTGGGGTAGGTTTTGCCGTCTTTCAATAACACATTATATCGAGGATTATACTTCTTGATGAGTGCGTTCTCCAAGAGCAAGGCGTCCTCTTCGGTATTGACCACCGTATAACTGATATCCCAAATCTTGGATACCAGAACTTTCGTTTTGAATCTATCGACTTCTGTGTGGAAGTAGGACGAGACACGTGACTTCAGATTTTTAGCTTTGCCCACGTAAATAATGGTACCATCAGCATCGTAATACTGATAGCTACCTGGCTTTTCTGGCAAGGCCCTCACAATAGCTTTTAATTTCTCTAAACGCGCCTCGTTCTCTTCCTTTGTCATGCGTGACGTTTCACGTGAAACATTAAATGACCATTAGTGTCGTTACATCTACCAGTCCTTTAAACAAATCTCTTCCATGCAATCCTTCGTCCGTGATTTCAATGATGAAGTTCATGTAGACTTGTTTGGGGTGGAAATAATTCACCAGCTTGTAGGTTGCTAAGGCAGTTCCTCCCGTTGCAAGCAGGTCGTCATGAATCAAAACAACGTCATTTTCATCAATAGAGTCCATATGCATCTCAATGGTATCAACACCATATTCTTTCGAGAAAGACTCCTTGATGACGGTAGCGGGTAGTTTACCAGGCTTTCTGGCTAGTACAATGCCTGCGCCCAATTTAGCAGCCAGAGCAGATGCCATCACAAAACCGCGGCTTTCAACGCCAACAATCTTAGTGATACCTTTGTCCTTATACAACTCATACATCTCATCGAGCATAATCTTCATGCACTCCGGATTTTTGTAGAGTGTTGTCACGTCACGAAAGTTGATTCCCTTCTTAGGAAAGTCCGGAATGCAACGAAGATTCTTCAATAATACAGGATTGTTCATAACTATTTATATTTTAGTTCGTTATTAATGTTTCACGTGAAACCTATCTTCCCATTAATACCAACATAGCATTAATATCACTAGGCGATACTCCAGGAATTCTACTGGCTTGTGCCAATGTTTCAGGTTGGATGCGTTCCAATTTCTGTCGTGCTTCTGTTGAGACTGCGGTCAGATTGGGATAATCGAACTTTCCTTTGATTTTGATGTTCTCCAAACGGTGCATCTTCTCAGCTACCATTTGTTCGCGTTCGATATATCCTTTATACTTGATGTGGATTTCTGCAGCTTCTGCTATCTCTTCCTGTCTGTTTGGCAACTTTTCTACCATTGCCTTTAGTTCTGGTACAATTTCATAAAGTTTTTCGAAGTTCAGTTCAGGACGAGCCACCAAGTCTTCCAGCTTACATCCATAGACGAGTGGGGTAGATCCCATCGCTTCTAATGCGCCATTCACCAATTTGGGTTTAATGGCGAAAGTCTTGCAGAAGGTTTCTATCTCTTCGATGTGTTGTTTCTTCTCCAGCCACCACTCATAACGGTCTCTTTTGGCTATACCCAGTTGGTAAGCCTTCTCTGTCAAGCGAGCATCAGCATCATCTTGACGTAGCAAGATACGATATTCTGCGCGAGAAGTAAACATACGGTAGGGTTCATCAACGCCTTTCGTTACTAGGTCATCTATCAAAACACCAATGTAGGCGTCGTCTCTTTTCAGTTCAAAGGTTTCGTGTACTTCGCTATTTGCACTGCCTACTGAACTAGAAAAGAGGGCTGCATTGACGCCTGCTATGGTTCCCTGACCTCCAGCTTCCTCATAGCCTGTTGTTCCATTAACTTGACCTGCCATAAATAATCCCTTAATAACCTTTGATTCCAAAGAGTGTTTCAGTTGGGTCGGATCGAAGAAATCGTATTCAATGGCATAGCCAGGACGATAAACTTTCAGATCGCGAAGAGCAGGAATCTTCTTCAGCGCTTCGATTTGTACGTCCATTGGAAGTGATGAAGAGAAGCCATTCAGATACATTTCATTGGTCGTTTCTCCCTCAGGTTCCAAGAACAGCAAGTGCTGGGGGCGTTCTGGGAAGGTAACGAGCTTGGTTTCTATTGAAGGACAATAGCGTGGACCTATCGATTGAATCTGTCCGTTGTAGAGAGGTGAATCATCCAGTCCACCTAGCAAAGTCTGGTGTACTTCCGGATTGGTATAACACACCCAACAAGGCAATTGTTGCAATGGGCGTGATTCTCCCATATACGAGAATTTATAGTATCCGTTCTCACCATCCTGTCGCTCCATATCTTCAAAATGTACGGAACGCTTGTCAATACGGACAGGAGTACCTGTCTTCATACGGGCAGAACGGATGCCGTGACGCGTGATACTCTCCGTAAAGTGGGGTACAGCAGGTTCTGCAATGCGTCCGCCAGGTATCATCTTGCGTCCGATGTGCATCAGTCCGTTGAGGAATGTGCCTGCTGTAATGACAACAGCCTTCGCTCTGATTTCTGCACCCCAGATAGTCTTGACTCCAACGACTCGTTTTGCATGTTGCGATGGCATCGCAACAGACTCAACGTCCTCCACCAACAGTTCATCAGCTTGGTCTTGCCAGATATCGAGATTAGGTGTAGCATCCAAAACGGAGCGCCATTTCCAAATGAACTTTCCTCTGTCGCATTGGGCACGAGGGCTCCACATGGCAGGTCCTTTGCTGCGATTTAACATACGGAATTGGATGGCAGTAGCATCTGTTACCAGACCCATCTGTCCGCCCAAGGCATCAATCTCTCTGACAATCTGTCCTTTTGCGATACCTCCCACGGCAGGATTGCAAGACATCTGCGCAATCTTGTTCATATCCATAGTCACCAGGCAAGTCTTGGCTCCTATGTTGGCTGCAGCACAAGCGGCCTCACAGCCAGCGTGACCGCCTCCAATGACTAATACGTCATATTTCAATATCATGCTGCAAAGATACGAATAAGCGAGAAAAGAACAAAATAATTGTATTTTTTTCTTTCAAGTGAAGCATAGGGATAAATCTCAAAGAAGTGATTTTATACAAAAATCTTACGAAAACGTTTGCGTATTTCATAATTTTATATTAAATTTGTAGCCCAAACGCGCTCGTGCGTACTTAAAAATGAGTAATTAATATTAATTTAATACTATAGTTTTATGTGGTTAATCAATTCATCAATTGGTCGTAAGGTTGTAATGTCCGTTACGGGTATTGCGCTGATTCTGTTCTTGACATTCCACTGTTGTATGAACATTGTCGCGCTCTTTTCTGGTAAGGCTTACAACATGATTTGCGAATTGCTGGGCGCTAACTGGTATGCCCTTGTGGCTACACTCGGTCTGGCTGCTCTGGCTGTGATTCACATTGTCTACGCTTTCATCCTGACTGCGCAGAACCGTACCGCTCGTGGCAATAGTCGCTACGATGTGGCAACTACGGTAAATCCTGGTAAGGTTGAGTGGGCGTCTAAGAACATGCTCGTGCTGGGTATCATTATCTGCTTGGGCTTGTTGCTTCACTTGTTCAACTTCTGGTACAACATGATGTTTGCTGAACTCATGGGCTTCAGTGCTGGTCACCTGCCCTCTGATGGTTTTGCATTCATTATCGACACTTTCCAGAATCCTGTATTTTCAGTCCTTTACATCATCTGGTTGGCTGCCATCTGGTTCCATCTGACTCATGGTTTCTGGAGTGCTATGCAGACGCTGGGCTGGAGTGGTAAGACTTGGCTTTGCCGTTGGAAGTGGATTGGTGGTATCTATGTCACTCTGCTCATGCTGGGCTTCCTCGTAGTGGTACTGGCTTTCTGGTTTGGTTGCGCACCTAGTCTCTGCTGTGGTGGTTGCTGCTAATTGTTAACTTTTAAATCTGAAAGAATTATGGCAAAAGTAATTGATTCTAAGATTCCCGCAGGTCCAGTGCCTGAGAAATGGAAGGAATATAAGGCTCACCAGCGCTTGGTTAACCCCAAGAACAAGCTGAAACTCGATGTGATCGTAGTTGGTACTGGTCTGGCTGGTGCTTCTGCAGCTGCTTCACTCGGCGAGATGGGCTTCAATGTGATTAACTTGTGTATTCAGGACTCTCCTCGTCGTGCTCACTCTATCGCTGCTCAGGGTGGTATCAACGCCGCTAAGTGCTACCAGAATGATGGTGACTCTGTTTACCGTCTGTTCTACGATACTGTAAAGGGTGGTGACTATCGTGCTCGCGAGGCCAACGTTTATCGTCTGGCTGAGGTCAGCAATAACATTATCGACCAGTGTGTGGCTCAGGGCGTTCCCTTCGCTCGTGAGTATGGTGGTATGCTGGCTAACCGTTCATTCGGTGGTGCTCAAGTAAGCCGTACGTTCTACGCTAAGGGTCAGACCGGTCAGCAGCTGCTGCTGGGTGCTTACTCTTCTCTGAGCTGTCAGGTTCAGGCAGGTAAGGTAAAGCTCTATACCCGTTATGAGATGGAGGATGTAGTCATCGTTGATGGCCGCGCTCGTGGTATCATCGCCAAGAACCTCGTTACTGGTAAGCTGGAGCGTTTCAGCGCAAACGCTGTTGTCATCGCTACTGGTGGTTACGGTAATACTTACTTCCTCAGCACAAACGCTATGGGTTGTAACTGTACCGCTGCCGTTCAGTGCTATCGTAAGGGTGCTTACTTTGCAAATCCTTCTTACGTTCAGATTCACCCAACATGTATCCCCGTTCATGGTGACAAGCAGTCTAAGCTGACGCTGATGTCTGAGTCACTGCGTAACGATGGTCGTATATGGGTTCCCAAGAAGATTGAGGATGCTAAGGCTCTGCAGGCTGGTACCAAGCAGGGTTGGGAGATTCCCGAGGAGGATCGCGACTACTATCTGGAGCGCCGTTATCCTGCATTCGGTAACCTCGTTCCTCGTGACGTGGCTTCTCGTGCTGCTAAGGAGCGTTGCGACAAGGGCTTCGGCGTGAACAACACCGGTCTGGCTGTGTTCCTCGATTTCTCTGAGTCTATCAACCGTCTGGGTCTGGATGTTATCATGCAGCGCTATGGTAACCTGTTCGAGATGTACGAGGAGATTACCGACGTATTCCCTGGCGATGTAGCTAACGAGATCAATGGCGTGAAGTACTACAAGCCCATGATGATCTATCCCGCTATCCACTACACAATGGGTGGTATCTGGGTTGACTACGAGCTGCAGACCTCTATTCCTGGTCTGTTCGCTATCGGTGAGTGTAACTTCTCTGACCACGGTGCTAACCGTCTGGGTGCTTCTGCTCTGATGCAGGGTCTGGCCGATGGTTACTTCGTGTTGCCTTACACCATCCAGAACTACCTGGCCGATCAGGCTGTATGGCCGAAGGTCAGCACCGATCTGCCTGAGTTCGCTGAGGCTGAGAAGAAGGTGGATGCCGAGCTCGACCGTCTGTTGAATATTAAGGGTAAGCGTTCTGTTGACTCAATCCATAAGGAACTCGGCCACATCATGTGGGAGTACGTTGGTATGGGCCGCACCGCTGAGGGTCTGAAGACGGGTCTGAAGAAGATGCACGAGTTGGAGAAGGAGTTCGACGAGAACCTCTTCGTTCCTGGAACCAAGGAAGGCCTGAACATCGAACTCGATAAGGCTATCCACCTGCGCGACTTCTTCACGATGGGTCAGCTCGTAGCTTTCGACGCTCTCTCTCGTAACGAGTCCTGTGGTGGTCACTTCCGCGAGGAGTATCAGACCGAGGAAGGCGAGGCTAAGCGCGACGACGAGAACTACTTCTATGTAGGCTGCTGGGAGTACAAAGGCAAGGGCAACGAGCCCGAGCTCATCAAGGAGCCGCTGGAGTACGAGGCAATAAAGGTTCAAACCAGAAATTATAAGAATTAACAGATGACACTAAGAGAGCTTTTTTCCGAATGGAGCAATCCCAAAGAACTCTTTAAGGGTGCCCTCCTATCAGGCATTTTCTGTATTGTTTTCGTTGTTTGGTATCTTTTGGATGCTGAAATGATTAACAGAGAATTTGTTCTGTATGGTGCTTTAGCTTTGGTTATCTTGCATGTTGTCTGTCGGTTTAAGCTATCAATCATCAATAAAAAGAAGTAAATTATGGCTAAAAACATAAGTTTCACTATCAAGTTCTGGCGCCAGAATGGCCCCAAGGACCAGGGACATTTCGACACCCACGAGATGCACGATATTCCCGATGATACCTCGTTCCTCGAGATGCTCGACATCCTGAACGAGGAGCTCATTAATGAAGGCAAGGAGCCCTTCGTATTCGACCACGACTGCCGCGAGGGTATCTGCGGTATGTGCTCGCTCTACATCAATGGTACGCCTCATGGACTCACTGAGCGTGGTGCTACCACCTGTCAGCTCTACATGCGCCGCTTCAACGATGGCGACGTTATCACCGTAGAGCCATGGCGCTCAGCAGCCTTCCCTGTAATCAAGGACTGTATGGTTGACCGCGGAGCCTTCGATAAGATTATTCAGGCTGGTGGTTACACCACTATCCGTACTGGTCAGGCTCAGGATGCCAACGCTACCCTGATTCCTAAGGAGGATGCCGACGAGGCTATGGACTGCGCATCTTGCATTGGCTGTGGCGCTTGCGTAGCAGCTTGTAAGAACGGCTCTGCCATGCTCTTCGTATCGTCTAAGGTTAGCCAGCTCGCCCTGCTTCCCCAGGGTCGCGTAGAGGCTGCCCGTCGTGTGAAGAACATGATTGCCAAGATGGACGAGCTCGGCTTCGGTAACTGCACAAATACTCGCGCCTGCGAGGCTGTCTGCCCGAAGAATGAGACTATCGCCAACATCGCTCGCCTCAACCGCGAGATGATTAAGGCTAAGCTTGCTGACTAAAAACTATTATTAGATAATGGGGGCTCTATGCCCCCATTACCTTTTTTATATAAGGTAATAAGGAGAAATTATAAATATTATGAACAAAAACGAGAGATTTGTCATCACCATTAATCGTGAGTTGGGCAGCGGTGGTCGTACCGTTGGGCGCATATTAGCCGAAAAGCTTGGTGTGCCATACTACGATAAGGCGCTTACTAAACCTTTGGAAGAGAAGTTTAATATGACAAAGGATCAAATAGAGGAGCTGAAAGGTAATAACCGCAGTTGGTGGGAAGACATTAAGCGCGTGTTGATTTTGGGAGAAGAGGCAGCTAACTCTTCCGAGTATTATGATGAGGAAAAGAAAAGGCTGGTGACTTCTGAGGCCATATTGAAGGCTGAAAAGGAAATCTTACAAAGTATCGCAGATGAGGAGTCGTGTGTTATTGCTGGTCGTTCAGCCTTCTTCGTTACGAGTGGCTATCAAAATCGTCTGAACATACTTATTCAGGCTTCTATGGAACATCGTGTGAAGCGTGTCATGGCTAAGCAGGGGCTTAGCGAGAAGGAAGCAAAGAAGGTCATCAAGGAGGTGGACGAGACGCGAGAGGAGTATATGAAAAACAACGCTCACACCTCACGCTACGACACTCGTAACTACGATCTGGTCATTAAAATGGATGGTAAGACCGAGGAAGAGGCGGCCAACGCCATATTAGCGTTTATCGGCTAAAAATAATAAGTGGGGCTATTGATACCACCTTATTTATAATATGAGCACCGTAGATTTTCCTGCGGTGCTCTTTTTGTTGATGAGACATGAATATTTGACCTTCCGACTTTCAGAATTTACAAAAATGTTCCGAAATTTACAAAAAATGTTCCATAATGGGCTCGGGGTCTGAAAGGTTGGATAATTTTGCTTACCTTTGCAGTCAAATTTGTATAAAGATGAAAAAGAGAATCACCTTAACCGCCTCGTTGATTTTGCTGGCAACTTCGTTCTGCTACGCAGGGACATTGGTACTGACCGAGCGGGATGCTATCATCGTGGTACTATTATTCATTATTATATTGCTTGTTGTGCTGGGATGCTTTGGTTTGCGTTATAGTAGGGTTATCAGTCGGCGAAACGAGCAACTTCTCCGAATACTCAAAGCTCTTGATGACTATCGGGCTATTGTGGCCGATGGGACATTGTCGCTTGATGAGCAGGAAGAGGTAATGAAGCAAAAATTGTCGAAGCCGAAAGCTGCCAAGGTTGTTCAAACGGACGAAAGTCACTCCTTCTACGTGAAGATGGACGCCCGTGTGAACAAAGAAAAGCCTTTTACGAATCCTGATTTCAACCAGCAGTTGTTGGCTGAGTTTATGGGTGTCGATGTGGATACGTTCTGTCAACTGGTGCCACGTTATAAGGATCCTGAGAGAACACTTGACTATATCAACTCTCTACGGGCAGAATACGCCGCAAAGATACTTATGGAACATCCGGACTGTTCAATGGATGATATGCCTAGCAAGTGTGGCTTTACTAATTCTGCAGCATTCAACAGCGCCTTTAAATTCGCTTTTGGCATTACGCCGACGGATTACCTGCATAGCATGAGCGCGATGTTTAAGAAGAAAGGTATATCTTAAATCCTAAATAGAGCTATGAACATTGGAGACAAGGCGCCTGAGGTATTGGGCAAGGACGAACAAGGACGAGATATTCGTCTGAGTGATTACAAGGGACGTAAGTTGGTGCTGTACTTCTATCCGAAGGATAATACCAGTGGCTGTACGGCTGAGGCTTGCAGTCTGAGAGACCACTACGGAGAGCTACAAGGAGCAGGCTATGAGGTGGTTGGTGTCAGCAAGGACTCTGCTGCCTCGCACGTGAAGTTTAAGGAGAAGCACGAATTGCCCTTCCCGCTGATAGCTGATATTGACAAGACACTGTTGCAGGCGATGGGTGCTTGGGGCGAGAAGGTGATGTACGGCAAGAAGACCGAGGGCACCATCCGCACCACCTTTATTATTAATGAAGAGGGCATCATCGAACAGATATTTGCTGGCAAGCAGGTGAAGACCAAGGAGCATGCCGAACAGATACTGCAGAAGTAGTTTCTTTCCTACATTCAACACAAAGACTAAGAAAGAGAAAGCGTTTGAACAAATATCTATATCATCTTGTGGCCTTCGTGGTGATTGTCATTTGGGGCTCCACGTTTGTGTTCACCAAGCTATTGCTGCTTGGTGGACTGACGGCTGCGCAGATTTTTATTCTGCGCTTCGTAATTGCCTACGTGCTACTGTTAGGTTATTGCTTGGTAAAGGGTATCCGCTGGGTAGCTGATTCCTGGCGCGACGAACTGCTGATGGTTGCATTGGGTGTGACGGGCGGCTCGCTCTACTTTATGACAGAGAATTCGGCCATGAACTATACCACGACCACTAACACCAGCATCATCGTCAGCCTGTGTCCGCTCTTTGCATCGGCTATCATCGGGCTTTTCTATAAGACAGAGCGATTGAGTCGCCTACAAACCATTGGCACGCTGATGGCTGCAGCAGGCGTCATTGTGGTGGTCATGAACGGACACTTCGTGCTCCATCTCTCTCCACGAGGCGATTTGCTGGCCTTTGCGGCTTGTCTCTGTTGGGCATTCTACAGTCTGTTGATGATTCCAGCCAATGCGCGCTACGATACGGTGTTTGTTACGCGTAAGGTATTCTTCTATGGGCTGCTATCGATGATACCTTATTATATCATATATCCTGAACTGAACCTTCATCTGGTTCTTCAGCAGCCACAACTGTTGTGGAACCTATTGTTCTTAGGCTGCGTAGCCTCCATGCTGTGTTTCCTGACGTGGAACTTGGTCATCAAGCAGCTTGGCGCTGTCGTTGCCACCAACTATGTGTACCTGAATCCTGTTACTACCATTATTTTTGCCTGGTTCCTCCTTGGCGAGCCTATAACGCTATGGTTCCTTCTTGGCACCATTCTTGTTCTCTTGGGTATGTTCTTAGCGGATAAAAAGAAGAAAAAAATATGAGTTATTTGTGTAGTTTTTCATAACCGTGCTGCGTCTAATGGGTGAAAGATACGATTAAGCGAGCGGTTTCGCAAATGTATTTGCAGAAATCCGAGCGTGAGTATCTTCGACGAAAGTCAAAGATTTAAAAACAGATGAGACAATGACAACATTAGAAAGACAGTTTGCGCAAACCGTAGCGGAACAGAAGAGCACCATCTACACCGTGTGCTACATGTTCTCGCAGGATGCCGACGAAGTGAACGACCTGTTCCAGGAGGTACTAGTCAATCTTTGGAAAGGTTTCGAGAGCTTCGAGCATCGCAGTGACATCAAGACGTGGATTT
>JAEEGI010000746.1_pt1 | contig 88577 bp, 69 predicted proteins | sample 8958751 | NCBI WGS metagenome assembly JAEEGI01 (sample SAMN16246545, study PRJNA631951) | gut metagenome | biome: gut microbiome; feature: rumen; material: KS-attached | host: Bos | place: Iran: Karaj | collected 2018-10 | reverse complement strand
ATGAGAGACTTGGATTTGTGCGGAAAGAAATGCCTGAGCATGTGATCGAAATGGGAGAAGATCCGAATGTATTCGCATATATGGAGCTTCGCAAGCAGATACTTTATGATGATATCGCAGCAGACAAGAGAGCAAACTAAGCCTCGTCTTTTACAGATGACGTAACAGTCGCGTGGTTTCAGAAGGAGAAAGACAGGGGGAGATGAGAAGAATGGTTGAGAACGTAAGAGTTCATTTGGTACCGGTTACGAAGGAAAACATTGATGAAGTGCTTGCGTTGCAAGTGCGGGAAGATCAGAAGAGTTATGTGTCTTCAACTGCGGAGTCACTGGCGCAGGCATATGTCTACGCGGAAAATGCATTCCCATTTGCCGTATATGATGATGAAACCGTGGTAGGCTTCATTATGATGGGGTATTACGAGGTCAAGCATTATTATACGCTTTGGAAGCTGATGATTGATTACCGGTATCAAGGGAAAGGATACGGGAGAGAAGCCTTGAAGCTCGGAACGGCATTTTTGAAGGAACGTTTCAATGTGCCGGAGATTTATACCGGAGTTCTGCCGGAGAATAAAGTGGCAAAGAACTTATACCGGTCATTTGGCTTTGAAAATACCGGTCTCATCGAACTCGGAATGGAAGAAATGAGAATGGTGTTACACTAAAACAAAAGGATAGCGACATGAGCGGGTATATGATTTTCTGGTCTCAGGACCATGTAAAAAAACTTAAGAAAGCCGGAGATGTTATTTTCCCGGTAGCCCTCGAAAAGGAACAATTTGTTTGAGATATTTGAGAGTTTGTTTGCAGACGAATAAACATTCCCGGATATTCTGCTTTCATTCGGCTTGGGAACATGGTAGAATAGGGACGGGAATCGGCTGATTGGTTCGGAAGGAGACGGGACAGGTATGAAAGCGAAGTTTCGGACAATCTTACTCGAATTGCTTGCGCTTCTTGTCGGAAGCGCCGCCTATGCGTCGGCGCTTTTTTGCATTATGGACCGGAATCATCTGGCACCGGGCGGTATATCGGGTATTTCGGTTATGCTTCATTATGTGTGGCCGAAGATTGCGGTCGGTACCGCGTATCTTGTTCTGAATATCCCGATTCTGATTCTCGGGTTTATATGCTTAAGCCGCAAATTCATGTTTTATACATTGATCGCGACCGGCATGGTGGCAGGGTTCTCCAATCTGTTCGCGCTTCTTGAGGCCGAAGGAATATGGGCTCCGGCGCTTACGGATGTCCCGATTCTTGCCGCACTTTACGGCGGCGCGGCGCTTGGTGTCGGTATCGGAATCGTCATGCGCGGAGGTGGCTCCACGGGCGGTACGGACGTTCTTGCGAAGGTAGTCCGCATCCGCAACAAGCAGTTCCGGACCGGACCGTTGATCCTCTGTGCCGACGCGGTTGTCATTACGGCGTCCGCATTTGTCTTTCAGGACATCGAGACGGCGCTTTATGCAGGTGTCGGAGCGGTTGTGAGCGCGAAGATTCTGGACCTCGTCCTGTACGGCAGTGACGAGACGAAGAAGCTGCTGATCGTGAGTGAGCGGCATGAGGCGATTGCGCAGCGGTTTATGAAGGAACTCGATACCGGCGTGACTTATCTCGACGGGCGCGGGGCATATACCGGAGAGAAGCGTCCGGTCATGCTCTGTATGGTGAAAAAGCACCTGTTCACGAAGGCCAGAGAGATTGTGACGGAAGAGGATAAGAACGCATTTTTGATCATTTCGTCGGCATCGGAAGTGTTCGGCGAAGGGTATAAAAGACACGAGAGCGAAGATTTGTGAATTCGTAAAAACCCCCTTTACAAACCCGAACAAATGTTCTATTATGTCTGTACAAGAAGGTGCAGACATGGGAGTTATAGAGGAACGCGACAATCGAATCGATGTGATCTGTCAGCATAACCGGGACCGCTCCATCATGCCGATTAAGATTCGGCTGACGGACGAAACCGGCGAGATGCAGACCTATCAGATCAGGGGGTATCGGGACCTGTCCGGCAGAGGCGATTACGTCCTCCCGAACGGGGTGGCTGTTCGCGGCCATATTCGGACGTTTGAGTGTAAGATTCTGGTTTTCGGAACCGAACGGCTGGTGAAGATCATGTATAACGCAGACGAGAACCAGTGGAGAATATTAGCGTAAAGAGAGGATACGGAATGATTCGGGAAGAACAGACGACGATTGGCTTCCATGTATGGGGAGCGGAGAAACTGAGTGAGGAGAAGCTCACCGTGTTGCGGCTTGATAACGACGGTATCACCTATGCCATGGCCGTGACCGAGGAGGGGTACCTTCTTCACGTCTATTACGGCAAGCGGTGCGGAGACGATGACCTTACTTATCTGCTGCACCTGGATGAAGGCAATTATACGCCGCAGCACCATAACCGGGAGCGGATGGGATTTATGGATTCACGCCCCTTTGAATACCCGTGCCACGGCATCGGAGACTTCCGCGAGCCGTGCTTTATGATCCTGGACGGGGACGGCATGTCCGCCTGCGACCTCCGCTATAAGAGCCACAGGATTGTCAGTGGGAAACCGGAGCTTAAGCAGAAGGGCGTGAGCTGCATTCCCGCAACCTTTGCTAAAGAAGATGAGGCGGAGACGCTTATCATCACGATGGAAGATGAACATGCGGGGCTTACGGCAGAACTAAGCTATACTATCTTCCGCGACCGTAATGTCATTACGAGGGCGGTGAAGGTTTATAACCGCGGGTACGGCGATGTGCGCCTGCAGCGCGTGCTTTCCGCATGCGTGGAGCTGCCCGGGATGGATTATGAGATGATCACACTGAATGGAAACTGGGCGCGTGAGTGCGCAGTCAGCCGGGTGCCGCTTCATGCCGGCAAGCAGCTGACGGACAGCCTGCGCGGCGTTTCCTCGGCACAGCACAATCCTTTCATGGCGCTTTGCACGCCGGGAACTGACGAGGAGCACGGCGAGGTGTATGCATTCCATCTTGTGTACAGCGGAAACTTCCTTGCGGAAGCGGAAGTGACGGGAGGAAAGCAGACGAGAACGGTAATCGGAATCAATCCGTATGATTTTTCGTGGCTGCTTCGTCCGGAAGAGGAATTCCAGACGCCCGAGGCGGTGCTTGTATACTCGGAGGAGGGACTCGGCGGGATGTCCAGGATGTTCCACGACCTGTACCGCAGCCATCTGATCCGCAGTTATTGGAAAGACCGTGAGCGGCCGATTCTGATTAACAACTGGGAAGCAACCTATTTCAATTTTGACCAGGACAAGCTGTATGCCATCGCCGAAGAGGCTTCGAAGCTCGGCATCGAGATGCTTGTCATGGATGACGGCTGGTTCGGATGCCGGAATTTTGACGACAATTCCCTCGGTGACTGGGTCGTGAACGAAGAGAAGCTGAAGGGCGGACTGAAGCCGCTTACCGACCGGATTAACGCGCTCGGCATGAAGTTCGGCATTTGGTTCGAGCCCGAGATGGTCAGCGACAACAGTGAGCTGTACCGCGCGCATCCGGAGTGGGCAATCCAGATTATCGGGCGCGACCTGACGCAGGCGCGTGCCCAGTACGTGCTTGACTATTCGAACGCCGAGGTGCGTGATTATGTTTACGGAATGCTCACGAATATCCTGAATTCCGCCAACATCGAATACGTCAAATGGGACATGAACCGTGCCCTTACCGAAGTCGGTTCGACATCGCTTCCGAGAAAGCGTCAGCGTGAGCTGTGGCACCGTTACGTGCTCGGCGTGTATGATCTGATGAACCGGCTTACGACCGATTATCCGAAGCTGCTCCTTGAGAACTGTTCAAGCGGCGGCGGGCGGTTTGACCCGGCAATGCTTTACTTCTCACCGCAGATCTGGGCGAGCGATGATACGGACGCAATTGAGCGTCTTAAGATTCAGTACGGTACGAGCTATTGCTATCCGGTATCCGCGATGGGCGCGCACGTCTCCGACTGCCCGAACCATCTGCTCGGACGGAATACACCCTTTGATACAAGGGGGGATGTGGCGCTTGTCGGAACTTTCGGATATGAGCTTGACGTTACGAAGATTCCGGCGGAGGACCGCGCGAAGATTCCGGGGCAGGTCGCCAAGTATCACCGGTTCCATAAGCTGATGAGCGACGGAGACCAGTACCGTCTCGGAAACCTTTTCAAGGACAATACCTACGACGCGTGGATGTTCGTCTCCAAGGATAAGAGCGAAGCACTTCTTACGTATGTACAGGTGCTCGGAAAGCCGAGTGAGCCGGCGAAACGGCTGTATCTGCGCGGGCTGGACGCAGACCGGAAGTATTTCTGCGAGGAGACCGGCCAGACGCTGTCCGGAAAGACGCTTGCGGCATGCGGCATCGATGTAGGACTGCGCGGCGATTTTGTAAGCAAGACCTTTTATTTCAAGGCGGAGGAAGCATAATTGGACGCTTCAGTGGCGGTGAAACCGTACAAGAAAGAATTTGATTATTCCTATGCGCTCGGGGCGTTTCCGACCGTGGAACTGATTAAAAAACGGCCGGAGCAGGTGACGGAGGTGCTGCTTCATTCCACGTTCACCGACCGGGAACTGATCACGTCGCTGTGCCGGGAGCACAATATCCCGGTTTTGGAGAATGACAAGACGATAGCGCGGCTTTCCGACAAGGAGAACGTCTTCGTTATCGGTGTATTTCGAAAGTATGAGGATACTTTGGCGGCGGATCAGCCGCATCTGATGCTTGTGAACCCGGGGAACATGGGGAATGCCGGTACGATATTCCGGACCTGCCTTGCTTTCGGCATTCACGACGTTGCAATCATCACGCCGGGAATCGACCGGTTCCATCCGAAGGCGGTTCGCGCCTCGATGGGAGCGCTGTTCTCTCTCCGGGTGCAGTGCTTCCCGGACTTTGAAACCTACCGGAAGCAGTACGGGACTGCGGAGCGGAAGCTGTATTCCTTCATGCTGACAGGAAAGAAACAGCTGACTGCGGAGAACTGCCCGAAGCCGGAGCTCTTCACGCTGATCTTCGGAAACGAAGCCACGGGGCTTCCCGAGGAGTACGCGGATTTCAGTGAGAGCATCATTATTCCGCAGTCGCCGGAGGTGGATTCGCTGAATCTCACCATCGCGGTCGGAATCGGAGCTTATCTGTTCCGGAAAGTATAAAAAGAGCGGAGTTTTATAACGATTATGCTTGAAGCAGAAGGATTGATGAAAAAATACGGTAAGTATGCGGTGCTTGAGAACGTGTCGCTCTCGCTTAACCCGGGAGAAGGAATCGCTCTTCTCGGGGAGAACGGAAGCGGAAAGAGCACGCTGTTAAAGATTCTTTCGGGAATTCTTGCACCGGATGTGGGAGAAGTGCGGATTGACGGGCTTTCCGGGAAGCAGGCGAAAGAGAAGATTGCCTATGTTCCGCAGGATATCGTTCTTTTCGAAGAACTGACCGTTACGGAGAATCTGTATGCATGGTCCTCATTGCGCGGCCGGGAGAATACCGACCGGGCGGAATATCTGATTTCCGAACTGCAGATGGAATCCTTTTGCAAAAAGCGTATCGACCGTCTCTCGGGCGGTCAGAGAAGGCGGGTTAACCTTGCTGCCGCGCTGATGGGAAACTATTCCTATATGATGTTAGACGAACCTCTTGCGGGAATTGACGAACAGGGCTTGAAGTGTGTCGCAAAGCTCCTGAAGGATGAGAAAGAAAAAGGCACCGCAATGATTATTACCGAGCACAATCCGACGATACTTCTGCCTCTGATGGACCGTACTCTGCGATTTGACGGAGGGTGTCTGGTCTGATGAAGCTCCTTTCCTTCATTCGATATGATATAAAACGGCTTTTCGGACATGGAAAGACGGCGCTTCTTGCCGTGCTTGCCCCGATTCCCGTTGTGCTGATGTTCGGCCTTTTTCTGGCGCCGGTACTTAAGGACGGGGAAGGGGCGTTTATTAACGGCGCGCTGTGCAACGAAGATGACAGTCTGATGCTTTCCGCCATGATGGACATGGTCGTGGATTATGAGGTGGAGAAGGGCAATGCCGTAATCACCTCCGTTTCGGATGTCGAGACCGGAAAGAACATGGTGGAAGAAGGAAAAGCGGCCGTTTTGCTGCATGTTCCCGAGGGCACTTATCAAAAGGCTATGAACGGCGACAAAGCCGTTATGAAGTTTTACTATGCGCCTTCGCACGCATTTGACGCGCTTACGTTTCAAAGCGGAATCGCAAGCAGTATCTCGGTATTCGGCCAGGGTATCCGCGTGATCAACGTGGCGGGCGATGCGGCCGGCATGAGCGAAGAGGAGTTCACGAGACTTCGAAACGATTCGGTCAGTGAGCTGATCGGCGTATATCTTCATCGCGGCGAGATTATCGGTAAGAGCGGCGTCTTCCTGTTAGGCGGCGATTATCATCTGCGGTATGCGCTTGCGATTCTTTTCGCGGCGTGTGCCTTTTTTGCTTCATTCCCCGTGCTGTATCTGACCTGCCTTGACAAGACGGGCGTGCTTGCAAAAAGAAGCGTTCCGGCGGGGAGGATGACACGCTGGTTCTTTGCGAGAATTCTCTCGGGAACCCTCCTTATCCTGTGCACATTTGCCGTAATGTATCCGATGGCGCGGGCGCTTCGGCAGGTGAAGATGAGCAACGTTCTTGCCGTGCTGCCGGGAATGGTCCTTACGGCGCTCACATTTTCCGCGCTCGGAGTTTTCATCGGTTCGCTGTTTCGAAACGAACAGCCCGCTCTGTGGACGGGGCTCTATTTCGGCGCGGCGTCTTTCGCAGGCGTTGCGTTCCTTTCGGACAAATCGGGTCTTCCGGGATTCGTGTCCTTTCTGATGAGAATCTCGCCGTTTCGCGCAAGCGTCAGCATCTTTTCAAATGCGATGTTTAATCTGATGATCGAGCGGTACGCGGAGGATATGCTCGTGCTGCTTACCGCCTTTATTCTGTTCCTTACGGCGGGCTTCTTTGCGTATCGGAAGCGAGGTGTTTTGTATGAATAATCTCGCAATCATGAAGGGAAGAACAAGGGCGCTGCTGACGGATTTCGGGTCGCTTGCCATTATCATTCTTGCGGTCTTCGTATGTGTTTACATTGCCCGGTATGACGGGAAGGAAGCAGAGAAAAGCATCCGCATCAAAGTCGTTAACGAGGATTCGGGCGGTCTCGGCGAGGAACTCATAGAGTTGCTTTTTGAAGAGAATTATGAATTCGAGGTCGTATCAAGGGATACGGCCGTTCATGAGGTGGCCGTGAACCGGGCGCAGGGAATGATCGAGATTGCCCCGGACTTTACGGAGAAGCTTCGAATGGGAGACTACCGGTCTTTGGTGAAGGTTACGGTTATGGCGGATTCGTACGACATGACTTACTTTACCGAGATTGTGATCAATGACATCGTTAAAGTCTGGACGGAGGCTTTGATTGAAGGAAAGCTTAACGGTATCGAAGGCTTTGATGAGGCGGGGCTTGATAAGTTCCGCACCATGGCTGACGAGGTGTGGAAAGGGGACTCCCTTTTAAGTATCGAGACGATTACCGTCTCGGAGGAAGAAAAGCCCGAAGAGATTACTTACTACGGAATCCGCTGGTATGCGGTATTCACGATGTTTTACCTGATCATCAGCGGAACGTGGATGTGCGGCTATGCGTCCTCGGGACTGTTAAGACGGGTGATCGGACGCGGCGGAAGGATTTCGACGCTTTATATCGTGCAGATGCTTCCGGGGCTTATTGTGACCGTTATCGGATTCGTTCCGGTGCTTCTTTCTTCAAACCACCCGGCTGCGGGGAAAGTATTCGCGGCGTTCGTCCTTTATGCGTGCGGAACGGCGGCGCTTTCGCTTGTTATCTGCTCCCTGTCCGGCCGGTTTGTCAACCTGATCCTGTCGGCTACGGTTGTCACCATGGCGGCATCCCTCTTTGCGGGATTAGTCTGTGATATTCCGGACTGGGCAGCCATCTGGGGAAAAGTATCCGGATTCCTTCCGGGCCACTGGTATTTCAGTGCCGTTTCCGGAAAGCCGTTTCTTATCGGAGCGGTGACCGTGCTTGCTGTCTGGTTCGGTGTGGGATTATTTACATCATGGATGCTGGGGGTTAAGAGAGGACGCGAATGAAAGACCGGTTTAATTTTATGAATAATACGGAGGAAGAGCCCAAAGAGCAGGCAATCTATCTGCTTAGCCTTTTGGCAATTCTGATTCTGATCCTGACCGACAAGGTCTGCGGACGGTTCCTGCCCGGGTATTCCATCCCCGGAAGCGAGAACCTGCTGATCAAGATCTATATGACGATCATTACGGTTGCGGCCGCGGTTTTGATAGCCTGTAAGAAGATCACATTTTCCTTCTCGTGCTTCCGGATTCCGAAAGACGGCAGCTTTAAAAAGAGGGTTCTTCAGACGGTTATCGTGCTCATCCTTTACGCAGCGGTTTTAGCCGGTTACCGGCTTTATAAGAATACCGTTGACCCGGCCACGGCGGCGAAGCCGTTCTTTGCGCTGTATCTCGATCAGAGATTCCGCTGGTTTTACCCGGTCAGCGCTCTGTGGCAGGAACTGTTGATCAAACCGTTATGGCAGGACAATGTCAGCAGGGCAATGAAGAACAAATGGAAGACGCTTATCTTCATCGGACTGTTCTTCTGTGTTTTGCATATGCATTTTCCGATTTACTATATGGCTGCAGCGGGAGTGCTCTGTTTCGTGACAGGCATTCTGTACGAAAAGGACAGGACGATCTGGTGCGTCTGGATGCTGCATTTCGTTATGGGATTTCTGCCGAGGGCATTCGGCCTTTAATAATACTGTGAAAAGACAGGGGATACTATGAAGAAGATCACGGAAGAACTCAGGAAAAGAAAACCGAAGATAGCATTTCTTCTGCTTACGGAAGCGGTGCTTATCGGGGTTATCCTTTATTATCTTTTCTTCAAAAACCGTCCGGACCATGCGTTGAAATTCTTCATTACGATGTTTCTTGTTATGATCCCGCTCGGGTTGGAGCTTATGTTCTCCGTGGTAAGCAGGACACCTCTTTTTTGTTTCGCGGTCGTTTACGCGTGCGGACATACGGCGGGAAGCTGCTTCGGGCTGTATCTCAGTACCGGGTGGTGGGACAAGATGCTTCACTGTGTGCAGGGCATGCTCTTTACGATTCTTGTCTATTATCTGCTGCAGAGACTGTATCGCGCTGCGGGCGCAAAGAGAGTTTTGAATCTGGTGCTGGCGGTTTCTCTGGCCGTATTAATCGCGGTTCTTTGGGAAGTCGTGGAGTTCTCGGCCGATAAAATCTTATCGTATGACATGCAGAAGGATACGTATGTTTCCGAAATCAATTCGTTCCTTCTCGCGGACCAATCCGAAGAAGTCGTTTCGATTAAGAAGATAGACAGCGTTGTCGTAAACGGGCAGGAATTGCCGGGATATGTGGATGTCGGGCTTAACGATACGATGTGGGACCTGATCATGTCGTTTGGGGGCGCGTTTCTGTTCGCAGCCTACGGATTGCTTGACGGGGACAGACATCCGCTTATCTGCCTGAATGAAGCAGAAGCCGGATGACAGACACAACAGGAATGAAACAGAACAGAATGACGGACACAAAAAAAGAGCCATCGCATTGCGATGGCCCTTGTGGTTTCAGAGAACAGTTTTTGTTCGCTACGGTTTCGAAACGTCTGTTACAGCTTCAGAACAACGTCCGTTCCGAGCGGGTCAAGCGCCCGGCAGGTGATGCCTGCGGACTTAAACATGCGCTTGGCGGCGATATTGGATTTCGTGCCGTCGTATTTGTCACAATAATAGATCACTTCGGTGATGCCGGCCTGAATCAGCGCCTTCGTGCATTCGTTGCACGGGAAGAGCGTCGTATAAACACGCGCGCCCTTCATATCGGTGCCGGTGTAATTTAAGATCGCGTTCAGCTCCGCGTGGCAGACATAGAAATACTTGGTGTCCAGTTCGTCGCCTTCGCGGTCCCACGGATACTCGTCATCCGAGCAGCCCTTCGGCATGCCGTTGTAGCCGACCGAGAGGATACGGTTCTCCGGGCTTACGATGCAGGCTCCGACGCTTGTATTGGGATCCTTGCTGCGCTGCGCGGACAGGAGGGCGATTCCCATAAAATACTGGTCCCAGGAAAGATAATCGGTTCGTTTCATAGCCGGTCTCCTTTTTGAAAATGCAATTATTTATAAAATAATTGTACCAATTCGGGCGGAATTGTGCAATATCATAAAAAAAATATTAGGTGTTCCATTTTGCGCTTGGCTGTGCTAATATGATAGCGGTGCGCATTGGGTCCTTTGTACGCGTAATCCCTGCGCAGAATCCGGTCAAAAACCCGGAAATTCAATCGAAGAGAGGTTTTCTATGTACTCATTTGACGATGTAAAGACGGTTGATCCCGAGCTTGCGGAAGGCATTACGCTCGAGCTTGGCAGACAGAGAGAGAATATTGAGCTGATTGCTTCCGAGAATCTGGTAAGCAAGGCTGTTATGGCAGCAATGGGAAGCGTGCTGACCAATAAGTACGCGGAGGGTTATCCGGCGCATCGTTATTACGGCGGTTGCGAGTTCGTGGATATCGCCGAGAACCTCGCAATTGAGAGAGCGAAGAAGCTGTTCGGCTGCGAGTATGTAAATGTACAGCCGCATTCCGGCGCACAGGCCAACATGGCCGTGCAGTTCGCGCTTCTGAAGCCCGGTGACACGATGATGGGGATGAATCTTGCCCACGGCGGACATCTGACACACGGAAGCCCGGTGAACTTCTCCGGAACCTATTTCAACATCGTTCCTTACGGCGTTGATGACAACGGTTTCATCGATTACGACGAAGTAGAGCGCATTGCGAAGGAGTGCAAGCCGAAGCTGATCGTTGCAGGCGCTTCCGCTTACGCAAGAGCAATCGACTTCAAGCGTTTCCGTGAGATTGCCGATGAAGTCGGCGCTTACCTGATGGTAGATATGGCCCATATTGCAGGTCTCGTTGCAGGCGGCTTCCATGAGAGTCCGATCCCGTATGCGCATGTTGTTACGACGACGACACACAAGACGCTTAGGGGACCGAGAGGCGGCATGATCCTTTCGAGCCAGGCATTTGCCGATGAGCACAAGTTTAACAAGGCCGTATTCCCGGGCATCCAGGGTGGCCCTCTGATGCATGTCATCGCCGCTAAGGCGGTATGTTTCAAGGAAGCTTTGGATCCGTCCTTCAAGGAATATGCCGGTAACATCATAAAGAACGCGCAGGCGCTTTGCAAGGGACTGCAGAGCCGCGGTTTTGATATCGTATCGGGCGGAACCGACAACCATCTGATGCTTGTGGATCTTCGTTCCAAGGGCATTACCGGTAAGGATGCCGAGAAACTTCTCGATTCCGTACATATCACATGCAACAAGAACACCATTCCGAATGACCCCGAGAAGCCTTTCGTAACGAGCGGCATCCGTCTCGGAACGGCAGCGGTTACGAGCCGCGGCATGAACGAAGCCGATATGGATCAGATTGCCGAGGCCATCAGTCTGGCAATTAAGAATACCGACGAGGATAAGGCAAAGGCAGCGGCGCTTGTAAAGGCCCTTACGGACCGTTATCCGCTTTACGAGGATTAAGTAATACTACGGCAGGGGTATCGCGAGATACCCCTGTGTTTTCATAAGAGGAGAAAGGTATCCCGCCTGTGCGGGAAGAGAAGAACCACATGGGGAAGTATGTTTACATTGCCGAGAAACCGAGCGTTGCGCGTGAGTTCGCGAAGGCCCTGAAGGAAGACTTCAAAAACGGCGACGGTTTCATGGAGAGCGATTCGAGCATCGTTACCTGGTGCGTGGGGCACCTTGTTACTATGAGCTATCCGGAGGTTTACGATCCGGCCCTTCGGAGCTGGAAGCTGGAGACGCTTCCGTTTCTTCCGAAGGAATACAAATACGAAGTCATTGAAAATGTGAAAAAGCAGTTCGACACCGTCAAGAAGCTTCTGACGCGCAAGGATGTCGAACGCATCTATGTCTGCACCGACTCGGGACGTGAAGGAGAGTATATCTACCGGCTTGTGGACCGGATGGCAGGCGTTCCCGCGGATAAGGACCGCCGCCGTGTCTGGATCGATTCCCAGACCGAGGAGGAGGTGCTCAGGGGAATCCGTGAGGCAAAGCCCCTTTCGGCGTATGACAATCTGTCGGATGCCGCATATCTTCGGGCCAAGGAAGATTACCTGATGGGAATTAACTTCTCCCGGGTGCTTACGCTGAAGTACGGCAACACCGTGCAGGATTACCTGCGCGCCCAGAAGCGCGGCGCGATTTCGGTGGGCCGTGTCATGACCTGCGTGCTCGGTATGGTTGTAAGAAGGGAACGAGAGATCCGAAGTTTCGTCAAGACGCCGTTCTACCGGATTGTCGGTGCTTTCAACCTGTCCGGCGGACGGATTGACGGGGAATGGAGAGCCGTAGAGGGCTCGAAGTATTTTGAATCCCCCCTTCTTTACAAAGAGAACGGTTTTCGAAAGCGTGAGGACGCTGAGGCGTGCATAGCATATATGAACGAGGCGGACACGGAGGCGACGGTTGCCTCCGTTGAGAAGAAAACCGAGAAGAAGAATCCGCCGCTTTTATTCAACTTGGCGGAGCTTCAGAACGAATGCTCCAGACGGTTTAAAATCAGCCCGGACCAGACGCTTTCGATTGTGCAGGAGCTGTACGAGAAGAAGCTGGTTACGTATCCGCGTACCGACGCCCGTGTGCTGTCCACCGCGGTGGCAAAGGAAATCACGAAGAATCTGGGCGGTCTCGCGAAGATTCCCGATTACCTGCAGTTTGTAAAGGACGTGCAGGGCTTCGGACTGTACGCGAAGATTGCCAATACGAAATATACCGACGATAAGAAGATCACGGACCACTATGCGATCATTCCCACCGGACAGGGACTTGACGCGCTCGGCTCGCTCGGCGCGACGCAACGCGGCGTTTACGACCGCATCGTAAGAAGATTTCTGGCGATTTTCTATCCGCCCGCCGTATACCGGAAGCTTGCGATCACGCTTGCGATCGGGACGGAGCGTTTCTTCTCGAACCTGAAGGTTCTTGAGGACCCGGGATACCTTGTTCTTTACGGAAACGCCGAAGACGAGGAGGAGAAGAAGCCCGCGAAGAAGGACGATAAGGATGCTTCGGAGGGTAAGGAAGGAAAGGACTCGCAGGACGAGGACAAGCCCGAGGAAGCAAAGGAAGAAATCCTTGACGCCGACATGTTCGAGAAGATCAGCACATTAAAGAAGGGCATGCGTCTTCCGGTTTCGTCGATTGAAATCCGCGAAGGCGAGACGAAACCACCGAAGCGTTACAATTCCGGCTCGCTGATTCTCGCAATGGAGAATGCCGGCCAGCTGATCGAGGACGAAGAGCTCCGGGCGCAGATTAAGGGAAGCGGCATCGGCACAAGCGCAACCAGGGCCGAAATCCTTAACAAGCTCGTGAAGATCATGTATCTGAATCTGAACCGCAAGACGCAGATCGTCACGCCCACGAAACAGGGCGAGATGATTTACGAAATCGTTGCGGCCTCCATCCGTTCCCTTCTGAATGCCGAACTGACGGCAAGCTGGGAGAAGGGGCTTACGGGCGTCGCGGAGGGACGCATCTCCGAGACGGAATATATGGAAAAACTCGAAGGCTACGTACAGAAATGGACCGACGGCGTAAAGGGGCTTTCGAATCAGGGCTATCTGATCGAGCGGTTCCGCGGCCTCGAACCGTATTACAAATAACGGAGTAACGAAATGAGTTATGTGGAATTTTCCCACGTCGGGAAGAATTACAAAATGGGAGAGCTTTCCATCCGCGCGTTGTCGGATGTGTCATTTTCCGTGGAGAAAGGGGAAGTGTGCGTAATTGTCGGGGCTTCGGGCGCCGGCAAGACGACGATTCTCAACATTCTCGGCGGCATGGACACGCTTACGGAAGGCAAGGTATTCCTTGACGGCAGCGAGATTTCCGCATACAACAAGAAGCAGCTTACGACTTACCGCCGGTATGAGATTGGCTTTGTATTTCAGTTTTATAACCTCGTGCAGAACCTGACCGCGCTTGAGAATGTGGAGCTTGCTTCGCAGATCTGCAAGGATTCGATGGATGCGGCCGAGGTGCTCGGACTCGTGGGACTTGCGGACCGGACCGCGAATTTCCCCGCGCAGCTTTCGGGCGGAGAGCAGCAGAGAGTCGCAATTGCGAGAGCGCTTGCGAAGCGTCCGAAGCTGTTACTATGCGACGAACCCACCGGCGCGCTTGACTATCAGACCGGTAAGCAGGTGCTTTCCATCCTTCAGGATGCGGCGCGCAAGACCGGCATGACCGTTATCATCATTACGCATAACCGCGCCCTTACGGCGATGGCAGACCGTGTTGTGGAGGTGTCGAGCGGACAGATCCGTTCGGAATACCGAAACGAAACCGTGGTTCCGGTGGAACAGATTGTGTGGTAGCATGACACGGAGCATGAAGAAGACAACCATCCGGGAGATTACGGGAAGCCTCGGGCGGTTTGTGGCGATTGCCGCAATCATCGCTTTAGGTGTCGGGTTCTTCGCCGGACTTCGGACAACCACCGAAGATATGATCGCGGAGACCAATCTGTACCTGAAGGAACTCAAATTCTATGATTTCCGCCTTGTTTCGACGCTCGGATTCACCGATGCTGAACTTACGAAAGTGCAAAGCGAGGCCGGCGTGAAAGCGGCGGCCGGGGAATACCAGAAGGACGTCATCTACGAACCTTTCTCGGAGGACGGCGTTCCGGCGGTCATGAGCGTGCATTCGCTGACCGAAGGCGTTAACGAGATCAAGCTTGTCGCGGGACGGCTTCCGGAGAGGGAAGATGAGATTTTGCTTGAGGCGCGGAGCTTTTCGGAGAAGATCATCGGGAAGAAGGTCATATTCTCCGAAAGCAATCCGGAGGAAACGCTTTCCGCATTCGGGGCGAAGGAGTATACGGTCGTCGGAATCGGTCATTCGCCGCTTTATCTGAATTATGAGCGCGGCACGTCGACGCTTCTTGACGGCACGGTGAGCGTTTACGCTTACATCATTCCGGAGGCGTTCCGGAGCCCTGCGTATTCGTCCCTGTATGTCCGGACGAATAACGGCGAGAAGATATACAGCGATGCCTACAAGGCGCATGTCGATAAGATGACGGAGCCGATGCAGCGGGTGCTTACCGAGCTTTCGGACAGCCGCGTAAGAGAGCTTCGCGAGGCGGCGCTTCCCGAGGTTAGAAGGCAGGTTGCGGAGAAATACGCGGAGCTCGGCATGCCGGTTCCGGAGGACTTCGATTATGAGTCCTATATTCCGGAGTTCGAGGCGGATACGTATCTGCTCGGGCGGGATACGAACATCGGTTATGTGTGTTTCGAGAACGACGCGAACATCGTGGCAGGAATCGCCCGCGTGTTCCCGGTGTTCTTCATCCTCGTTGCCGTTCTTGTCGTGATGACGACGATGAACCGGATGATGGAGGAGCAGCGCACGCAGATGGGAATCCTTAAGGCGCTCGGTTACTCCGCTACGCAGATTTCGGTGAAATACATCATCTATTCCGGCACGGCCGCCGTATCGGGCTGCCTGATCGGCTTCTTCGCCGGTAACTATATCTTTCCGACCGTCATCTGGCGGGTGTACGGGATCATGTACGGATTCACGACCGACCTGGTCTATGTGATGAACCCCGTGCTTTTCGCTATATGCTTTACGGTTTCGGTTCTCTGCTCGGTCGGTGTGACGCTTGTGTCGATTAACCGCGAGCTTCGGGCGGTGCCCGCGGAACTGATAAGACCCCGTGCGCCGAAGAGCGGCAAGCGGATTCTTCTGGAGCGTGTCGGCTTCTTCTGGAAGCGGCTCCCGTTCCTGCATAAAGTATCGCTTCGTAACGTGGTGCGCTACCGGAAGCGTTTCTTTATGATGGTACTCGGCATTGCGGGCTGCACGGCACTTCTGATCACCGGCCACGGCATCCGCGATTCCATCACGTCGACGGCGCCGACGCAGTATGACGAGATTGAAGTTTACGATTATCTGATCCGGCTCACCGACGGGAAGAGCCGCGTCGGTTTTTTGCATGAGGCGGAGGGTTTGCTTTCCTCCGAGGCCTTTATTGACTACGGCACCATGAGCGTGACCGGAAAGGACGGAACGAAGACGCCGAACTATTTCGTTCCGATGAAGGCGGAGGAATACCTGCGGTACGTTAATCTGACCGATGAGGACGGGGAAACCATAGCATTTCCCGCGGAAGGCGAATGCCTTTTAAGCCGGAAAATGGCAGAGCAGATCGGCGCGGAAACCGGCGATACCGTGACCTGCCGCAAGGAAGGCGGGCGCTCGTTTACGGTGAAGGTTTCCGGTGTTTTCAGGAATTATGTCGGCAATACGGTGATTCTGAGCCGCGAGACCTATGAGGCGGGAACCGGCGAGGCGTCGGAATTCCGCTACTGCATGGCCAAAGCGGAAGACCGGAATCAGGTTTTCGAGACCGGCGCGAAGCTGATGGCGCTTGATTCGGTCATGTCGGTAAGCATCAATCAGGAGTTCCGCGACCGGATCGAGGCAATGCTTGTGAGCCTTGACGACATCGTCGTTCTGGTTATCTTCTGCGCGGCGCTTCTTGCGTTTATCGTATTATATAATCTTACGAACATTAACATTACCGAGCGGATCCGCGAGATCGCGACCATCAAGGTGCTCGGGTTTTACAGCGCGGAGACGGCGCTCTACGTATTCCGCGAGAATATGATTCTGACGGCATTCGGAGCGCTTCTCGGAATTCCCGGCGGAATTCTTCTGAACCGGTTCGTCATGTCGCAGATTCAGGTGGATCTTGTGAGTTTTCCGCTCCGCATCACGGCGAAGAGCTTTCTGATCAGCATCGCGTTCACATTTGCCTTCGCGGTTCTGACCGATCTGGTCATGCTCAGAAAGCTGTCCCGGATCAATATGGCGGAGTCGATGAAGAGCATAGAGTAAGCGGTTATCCGCGGAAAGAGGAGATTATGGAGAAGTATTATCGGAGTTTTCTGACCGTTGACCTTTCGGCCGTTCGGCACAACCTCAAGGAGGCAAAGGCGAAAATCGGCGGAAAGAAGCTGCTTGCAGTGGTGAAAACCGACGCGTACGGGCACGGGGCCGTACGGGTCAGCGAGGCGATTGCCGACCTGGTGGATTACTATGCGGTTGCCTGCCTCAGCGAAGCGGTGGAACTTCGTGAGGGCGGCATCAAAAAGCCGATTCTGATTCTCGGGTACACGTCGCCGAAGGAATACGGCGAGCTTCTTGCCTACAACATTACGCCGACGGTCTATACGTATGACGCGGCCGAGAAGCTTTCGGAGATCGCGTTGCTATTAGGAACCAAAGCGAAGATTCACATTGCCGTCGATACCGGAATGGGACGCATCGGTTTTATTCCGAGTGCGGAAAATGCGGACACCGTCGCGAAGATCGCGGCGCTTCCGGGGATTGAGATCGAGGGCGTGTTTACGCATTTTGCAAAGGCCGATGAGGCCGACAAATCCTACACCGAATCCCAGATCGCGCACTTCGACTGGTTCATCGACCGGCTCGCTGAGCGCGGCGTTCAGATTCCGATCCGGCACTGCTACAACAGCGCAGCCATCATGGATCTTTCGGAGACCAAATACGAAATGGTGCGAAGCGGCATCATTACCTACGGTCTGCTTCCTTCCGCGGAAGTAAAGAAGGAAAGCATGAACCTGCAGCCCGTGATGGAGTGGAAGGCGCACGTAATTCATGTGAAGACGCTTCCCGCCGGCTGCGGGATCAGCTACGGCGCAACCTATGTGACGGATAAGGAAAGACGCATTGCGACGGTTTCCGTGGGCTACGGTGACGGTTATCCGCGTTCGCTTTCCGGCAAGGGAAGAGTATTGATCCACGGGCAGTCCGCGCCGATTCTCGGGCGTGTCTGCATGGACCAGATGATGGTTGACGTGAGCGACATAAAGGACGTGAAGCCCGAGGATATCGTTACGCTGTTCGGCAGAGACGGCGACGCATTCCTTTCGGCCGAGGAAGTTGCGGACCTGTCCGGCCGGTTCAACTACGAGCTTGTCTGTGACATTTCGATGCGCGTGAGCAAGATTTACAAGCAGTAAAGGGCGCGGAGAAGTTTGGCGGGCGGCTTCGAAGAACAAATCGGGTTGACATTTTCCGCCGTTACCCCTATAATATGACAATGGTGTATTTCCATGCCCACCGGGCATAATGCGGAATACGCGGAAAGAGGATATCCGGTGTTAAAAAGCATGACAGGCTTCGGCCGCTGTGAACTGTCCGAAGACGGGAAGAAGATTTCCGTTGAGATGAAGTCCGTAAACCACCGTTATTGCGAAATCGGGCTTCGGATGCCGAAGAAACTGAACTACTACGAATCCCTGATCCGGAATACCATCAAGCAGTACGCAAACCGCGGAAAGATTGATGTATTCATTTCCTACGAGGACGAGAAAGAGGGACTTGCCGGAATCCGGTACAACCGTGAACTTGCGGCGACCTACGTCGGCTACATCCGTCAGATGGCGGAGGAGTTCGGGCTTTCCGCCGATATATCCGCGGCCGGTCTTGCGAGAATGCAGGACGTCATCGTGAATGACGATTCGGCGGGCGACGAGGAGCAGCTTAAGAGCCTTGTGGAGCGTGCCGTGACCGGCGCGTGCGAGAAGTTCGTCGAGACAAGACTTGCGGAGGGCGAGCACCTAAAGCAGGATATCTTCGGTAAGCTGGACGGTCTTCTCGAAGGTGTGGCATTTATCGAACAGCGCTCCCCGGAGATTGTGGAAGAATACCGAGGCAAGCTGAACGCGAAAATCCGCGAAGTGCTCGGCGACACGCAGATCGACCAGAATGTGCTTGCGACGGAGCTCGTCATCTACGCGGATAAGATTTGCACCGATGAGGAAACGGTACGGCTTCGGGCGCACATCAAGAATATGAGGGAAACGCTGAACGTGGCCACCAACATCGGACGTAAGCTCGATTTCATCGCGCAGGAGATGAACCGGGAGGCCAACACGATTCTTTCGAAGGCCAACGACATGCAGGTCAGTGATACGGCAATCAATCTGAAGACCGAGATCGAAAAGATCCGCGAACAGATTCAGAATATTGAATAGAATTTAACGGAAAAGGAGACAGCATTATGATTCATCCGTCTTACAATGATTTGATGAAGGTTGTTAACAGCAATGTGGAAGAAGGAGAGGAGCCGCTTGTAAACAGCCGGTATTCCATCGTGCTTGCGACCGCTAAGCGCGCACGCCAGATTATCAAGGGAAGCAAGCCCCTCGTTGAGCCGAAGTGCTCGAAGCCTCTTTCCATCGCTGTTCAGGAAGTTTACGAAGGCAAGGTAAAGATCCTGCCCGATGAGGAGATTGAAGAGGGCGAGCGTTCCGTATTCGAGAATTATACTTCCAATTATCCCGAGATCAGCGAGCTCGGCGACGGGGATTCGGACGGCGATTCCGACTCCGATGAGGAAGATTTCGACCTGGATGACGAGGACCTCGAGGAAGAGGACGAAGAAGAGAAGGAAGAAGACTGATTTTGCAGTCACATTTTACGGCAGAATAAACATACCGAAGGCAATTCGGTATGTTTTTTTGCTCAAAATGATGAAAATAAAAAAACACATCTTTTTTACAAAAGTTTCACTTGAATTTTCCGCTCGCATTCAGTACAATAGTCGTGGATTTTAAGAGGACATCTTAAAAATATAATTTAATTATTCTAGGAGGAACAAAATCATGGCAGTAAAAGTAGCTATCAATGGTTTTGGCCGTATCGGTCGTCTGGCTTTCAGACAGATGTTTGGTGCAGAAGGTTATGAAATCGTTGCAATCAACGATCTTACCACACCTTCCATGCTTGCACACCTTTTGAAGTATGACTCTTCTCAGGGTCGTTACATCAACCTCGGTGAGGAAGATACCGTAACCGCTAACGACGAGGAAGGTACCATCACCGTAAAGGGTAAGACCATTAAGATTTACAAAGAGCCCGATGCAAACAACTGCCCTTGGGGCGCACTTGATGTAGACGTTGTTCTTGAGTGCTCCGGTTTCTATGCAAGTAAGGCTAAGGCTCAGGCTCATATCAATGCAGGCGCTAAGAAGGTTGTTATTTCCGCTCCGGCCGGCAATGATCTTCCTACTATCGTTTACAACGTTAACCACAAGACCCTTACGAAGGATGACACGATCATCTCCGCAGCTTCCTGCACCACGAACTGCCTCGCTCCGATGGCTAAGGCTCTTAACGACCTTGCTCCGATCGAGTCCGGTATCATGTGCACGATTCACGCTTACACCGGCGACCAGATGATTCTTGACGGTCCTCAGAGAAAGGGCGACAAGAGACGTAGCCGTGCAGGCGCAGTTAACATCGTTCCGAACAGCACCGGTGCTGCTAAGGCTATCGGCCTTGTAATCCCCGAGCTGAACGGCAAGCTTATCGGCGCTGCTCAGCGTGTTCCTACCCCTACCGGTTCCACCACGCTTCTTTTCGCAGTAGTTGATAAGGAAGTTACCAAGGACGAGATCAACGCCGCTATGAAGGCTGCTGCTAACGAGTCCTTCGGTTACAACACCGAGGAGATCGTTTCCTCCGATATTATCGGTATGAGATTCGGTTCTCTGTTCGATGCTACGCAGACCATGGTTAGCCCTCTTCCGGGTGGAAAGACCCAGGTTGAGGTTGTTTCCTGGTATGACAACGAGAACTCCTACACCAGCCAGATGGTACGTACCATTAAGTACTTCGCTGAGTTGAAGTAATTCGGGTTCACAACGTAGTTTTCTATGGACAATGGGTCCGGTCCTAGTTGGGCCGGACCTTTTTATTTTATCTAGGAGGAAAAAGATATGTCTTTGAACAAGAAATCCGTTGATGATTTTTCGGCAAAGGGCAGAAGAGTACTGGTTCGCTGCGATTTCAACGTTCCGCTTAAGGCAGGCGTTATCACCGACGATACCCGTATCGTTGCCGCTCTTCCGACCATCAACAAGCTTTTGAACGACGGCGCAAAGGTTATCCTTTGTTCCCACCTCGGCAAAGTTAAGAACGGCCCCAACGAGGACGAGTCCCTTGCTCCCGTTGCTAAGAGACTTGCAGAGAAGCTCGGCAAGCCCGTTAACTTCGTTGCCGATTACAACGTAACCGGTGAGGCTGCAACGAAGGCTGTTGCCGCTATGAAGGACGGCGAGGTTGTTCTTCTTCAGAACACCCGTTTCCGCGGTTCCGAAGAGACCAAGAACGGCGAGGCTTTCAGCAAGGAACTTGCCGACCTTTGCGATGACTATGTATGCGACGCATTCGGTTCTTCCCACAGAGCACATGCTTCCGTAGCGGGCGTTACCGACGTGGTACGCGCCAAGGGCGGCAACTGCGCGGTTGGTTACCTGATGCAGAAAGAGATCAACTTCCTCGGCAATGCCGTTGAGAATCCGGTTCGTCCGTTCGTAGCAATCCTCGGCGGTGCCAAGGTTGCCGACAAGCTCAATGTTATCAACAACCTTCTCGAGAAATGCGACACCCTCATCATCGGCGGCGGTATGGCATTTACCTTCCTGAAGGCTAAGGGCTATGAGATCGGTAAGTCCCTCGTTGACCTTGAGAAGATTGATTACTGTAAGGAAATGATGGCAAAGGCCGAGAAGCTCGGTAAGAAGCTGCTTCTTCCGATCGATACCGGTATTGCCGCAGAGTTCCCGAACCCGATCGATGCTCCCATCGATGTTAAGTATGTTGATTCCGACAAGATTCCTTCGGACATGGAAGGCCTTGATATCGGACCGAAGACCTGCAAGCTTTTCGCGGATGCCGCTAAGGCTGCGAAGACCGTTGTATGGAACGGACCTATGGGCGTATTCGAGAACCCGGTTCTTGCAAAGGGTACCATTGCCGTAGCTGAGGCTCTTGCCGAGGCAGAAGCAACGACGATCATCGGCGGCGGTGATTCCGCTGCAGCCTGCAACCAGCTCGGTTTCGCAGACAAGATGAGCCACATCTCTACCGGTGGCGGCGCTTCCCTTGAGTTCCTTGAAGGTAAGGAGCTTCCGGGCGTAGCAGCAGCAGACGACATCTAAGATGAAATCATGCCCGTGGTACTTTCCGGTGCCACGGGCGAATAAAATACTTGGAGGCTATTATGGCTAGAAAGAAGATTATTGCCGGCAACTGGAAGATGAACATGACTCCCTCCCAGGCCGTAGAGTTTTGCGCAACCCTCAAGGACCTTGTAAAGAACGATGATGTGGACGTTGTTTACTGCGTTCCCGCAATCGACATCGTACCGGTTGTTGCAGCCGTTAAGGGCAGCAACGTAAAAGTCGGCGCCGAGAACTTCTACATTGAGGATAAGGGCGCTTTCACGGGCGAGATTTCCGCTCCGATGCTCCTTGATGCCGGTGTTGAGTACGTTATTATCGGTCACTCCGAGAGAAGAGATATCTTCGGCGAGAACGACATTCTCATCAACGCTAAGGTTAAGAAGGCATTTGCCGCAGGCCTTAAGCCGATTCTCTGCTGCGGTGAGTCCCTTGCGCTTCGTAAGGCAGGCACCTACAAAGAGTGGATCAGCCGTCAGATTAAATGGGATCTGTCCGGCATTACCGCTGAGCAGGTTAAGAACCTTGTTATCGCTTACGAGCCCATATGGGCAATCGGTACCGGCGAGACCGCTACCGCTGAGCAGGCTGAGGAAGTCTGCAAGCTCATCCGTGAGTACATCGCCGAGCTTTACGATGCTGCTACCGCCGAGGCGGTTCGCATCCAGTACGGCGGCTCCATGAATGCCGGCAACGCTGCAGAGCTTCTTGCAATGCCCGACATCGACGGCGGCCTTATCGGCGGAGCTTCCCTGAAGGCTGACTTCGGCAAGATCGTTAATTACAACAAGTAAGAAATTCTATAGAATTCCATGCGAAACACCGGATGCAATGACCTGTATCCGGTGTTTTTTATGTTTACCGTACTCCCATGCCGTTTTGAAAAAAGCGACAAATGTAACACGATATGACAAAATATAAGTCAAATAAAGTCAAGGTGGTTTACGCGCTTTTCCGAGGGGGGAATCTTTACAAAGAGTATTCAGGGGAGTATAATATAGTCTGTTATTTCGTGTGTTCTGCGAAGATGCGCGTCTTTGCAGGTATTCACAAAGGATAAAGAAAGGAATAATAATATGAAGAACATGAAAAAAGTTCTTTCTCTGTTGCTTGTACTTGCCATGGTTCTTTCTCTGGCAGCATGCGGCAAGAAGAAAGATTCCGGCACGGACGCAACGCCTACGCCGGAGAGCGGTTCTCCTTCAAACCCCGGCACCGATCCGACCGGGACGCCTGAGGCACCGAAGACTTACACATATAAGGATTATGCGGAGTCCCTCGGTACTAACTGGAACCCCCATACCTGGGAGAACAGCGGTGACAGTGCCATCGCAAGCTATATTGAGACTCCGCTTGTCAATCTGACGATTGAGAATACGGAGGAAGCAAAGTATCAGTGGATTTATGAGGCGGCAACAGCCGTTACCGATACCACGAAGGACCATCAGTCCGATTTGACGAAGTTCGGTTGCATTCTTCCGGAAGGCAAGAGCGCAAGCGAAGTTACCGAGGGTTATATCTTTGATATCTCTCTTCGTCAGGGCATGAAGTGGGAAGACGGTACCGCAATTAACGCGGATACCTATATTTACTCCATGCAGCAGCTTTTGAATCCCGAAATGAAGAACTACCGTGCCAACAATTACTGGTCCGGAGATTCTGCTATCGCAGGTGCAAAGGCATACTACTACGGCGGTTCTACCTCCGCGGTTGAGAACTATGATAAGTCTTCGGATTCGTTCGTTTTCGAGTCCCTTGATGATGTTACAAAGGGATCCGACGGCGTATACTACACCAAAGATAACGAAAAGATTTATATTGCAATCTACAAGGGCATTTCCTATCTCGGCGATGATTCCATCGGCGATTATGTAGATGCTTACGGGGATGCATACTTCAATACGGCTACTTGGGAACAGCTTTCTGCAATGGCAGATGAGAACGGTCTTGTTCCGCTTACGGACGAAACCTTCGCTCTTTTTGCTCCGGTAATTTCCACCGACGCCTGGGCAGAGGATGCGACCTGCGTACCGTATTACCTTGTTTATGACAAGACCTTCGAAAAGATGGATTATTCCACCGTCGGTCTTTACAAGGTTGATGACTACACAATCCGTTATGTCAACGAGAAGTTCATCGAGCGCAACTACTTCCTGACTTCTCTTACCAGCAACTGGATTGTTAACGAGAAGTTATATGAAGCAAACAAGGAAACCAAGGACGGTGTTGTTACGACGAAGTACGGCACTTCCAAGGAAACCTCCTGCTCTTACGGCGCATATAAGATTGCTTCCCTGCAGAACGGCAAGCAGATCGTTTTCGTTCAGAACGAAAACTGGTTCGGCTACACCAAGAACGCAGACGGCACCCTGACCGCCATGACAAGTGCAGAGGGCTTCACGGTTGACGGAAAGGATATGCAGCAGTATAAGGCTACTTCCATTGTAATCGACATTATGGATGAGAACACCGCTAAGCAGGCCTTCTTAAAGGGTGAGCTCAGTTCGTGGCGTCCTACCGCAGAAGAGCTTGTAAACTACTCCACTTCCGATCAGCTTTATAAGATGGATGAGACCTACACGATGAGCTTCTTCTTCAACACGAAGGTAGATGCTCTGAAGGCTATGGATGTAAACGGCGGTAACAAGAATTCCGTTGTTCTTTCGAACACGAACTTCCGTAAGGCCATGTCCCTTGCCATCAACCGTCAGGAATTCGTAACGGCTACGGCAGGTTACAAGCCCGCTTACTACATTCTGAACGGTCTGTATTATTACAATGTATATGATGATCCGACCTCTATCTACCGTGATTCCGATGAGGCAATGCAGGCCATCTGTAACCTCTACGGCATTGAATACGGCCCGGGCAAGGCTTATGCAACCCTGAAGGATGCATATAAGTCTGTAAACGGTTACAATACGACCGTTGCAAAGCAGATATTCACGCAGGCTTGTGAGGAGCTGGTTGCTGCCGGCCTCTACACGAAGGGTGAGGAGATTAAGGTACGTATCGGTTGGAGTAAGGGTGCTCTTCAGACCTCCGATCAGGCACAGGTTGCTTTGATCAACAAGCAGGTTAACGCAGCACTTGAGGGAACCGGCTTCGGTAAGATTACCTTCGAAGCAGTCGGAAACCTTGAGGACCGTTATAAGGCTGTTCCGGCCGGCGATTTCGCTATCGGTTACGGTGCATGGGGCGGTGCCGCTTTCTATCCGTTCACAATCTTCCGCGTATACTGCGATCCGGATTATGTTGCGATTCACGAAGCCGCTTGCTGGGATCCTGCAACCGAAACGCTTACAATCAATGTAAACGGCGAAGATGTAACCATGACCTGGCAGAAGTGGTCGAATTCAATGGAGAACGGCCAATTCGCAACTGCGGACTTCAAGACAAAGCTTTCGATTCTTGCGGCAATGGAAGAAGCATACCTCGGCAAGTATTATCGTATCCCGCTTTGCGGAACGACAATCTGTGAGCTGCTTTCCTTCCAGACGAAGTACTATACCGACGAGTACAACATTATGTACGATTTCGGCGGTCTCCGTCTCATGGAATTCAACTATGACGACGATGCCTGGAAGAAGGCTGTTGCCGATCAGGGCGGTGTACTCAGCTACGAGTAATCATTAACCGGTTTTCGAACAGAAAACCGATGAAAACCGACTGAATTCAGGGCGGGAGCATATTGCTCCCGCCTTATTATGTATTTAAACGAAAAATGTCCGCTTTTTTGTGGCGGAATTGCAAAAAAGTAATGCATTTGCCGTCTTTTTATGATATACTGTCTTTGATTTCGATTAGAAGGCGAAGGAGTTGCCGGTATGCTGAAATACGTTATCAAACGAGTGGTTTTGATGTTCTTCACGTTGTTCATTATCGTGACAATGTGTTTCTTTTTGATTAAGTTACTTCCGCAGGAGCTTCCGCAGGAAACCGCACAGAAAGAGGCGGCGATGCAGAGGCTTGAACTGCAGGGGTACAACAAACCGCTGATTGTCCAGTACGCCCGCTATCTTCGGAACATCTTTACCCGCAGGGACTTCGGTACCTCCTGGAAGATTCAGAAGATGCAGCCCGTAACGGATCTTTTTATCGAGCGGTTGCCTCCGACCGTCTTAATCAATCTGTATTCCTTCCTGCTCTCGATACCTATCGGAATCATTCTCGGTATCTATGCGGCAATCAAGAAGAACAAATGGCAGGACCAGCTGATCAGTACCTCGGTTATGATATTCGTATCGGTACCGTCTTATGTTTATGCCTTTTTGGTGCAATATTTTCTGTATTTCAAGTGGAATCTTCTGCCGCCGACCCTTTACTCCCTTGCGGATGCAGGAGGGTCCTGGTTTACGCTGAAGATGTTTAAGAGTATGCTGCCGCCGATTATCGCGCTTGTGTTCGGCTCGATTGCCGGACTGTGCCGATATACAAGAGCGGAGCTTACCGAAACACTTACTTCCGACTATATGTTACTTGCAAGAACAAAGGGGCTTACCAGAGCCCAGGCAACTTCGAGGCACGCGCTTAAGAATGCGATGGTACCGATTCTGCCGATGATCCTCGGCGGTTTCATTGATATCCTTGCCGGCTCGTTCATTATCGAGCAGATTTTCTCCGTGCCCGGTGTCGGACAGTTGTATATTCAGTCTATCAGCCAGCTGGATTACGATGTATTTATGATGGATACGGTCTTTTACACATTTGTCGGTCTTTTGGCCGGAATCGTAACAGACCTCAGTTACGGATTCATCGATCCTAGAATTCGAATGGGAGAGAAATGATATGAGTAATAAGTCAACAGAAATCAAATCAATCCCTCCGGAGAAGTTTGCTTTCGTCAATCAAAACGAAAAGCTTACCGACACGAAGTTTGTCGATAAGCCGGTCGGTTATCTGAAAGATGCATGGATTCGTTTCTGTAAGAACAAGGGCTCCATTGTGGCCGGCGTCATCATTTTGATCATTCTTCTCTTTGCGTTCCTTACACCGGTTTTATTCCGGCGTTATGATCAGACGTTCATGGACGTCTACTACGCAAAGAAGGCGCCGCGTAATCTCTGGCTTCGGGACCATTTCGGAATCTGTGACGGAACGGTTACCCGTGACTTTAATGAGCGCGGTATGCTGATTATCGTCGGAATCGGTATTGCTGCCGAGGACGTAGACGGTACCGGCAAGATTACACTCGAAGAAGGCATGAAGAGTGAATATCAGCCGATGGTGAATATCGGGGAAGGACGCGAGATTACCGGTATGATCGGCGCTAAGGATAAGACGATTTATACCTGTAAACTCGATACCTATCTCGAGTACGGGTTCCAATACCGCAGCATCGAGCAGGAGGAGTACCGAAAGATCCGTAACTGGGAGAATCAGACCGGTCTTAAAGTGCTGTATCCGCTTGTAGAGGAGAACGAGTGGAACCTTGATCCTACCAACGCAAACTACTGGTATAAGACCAAGAAGGGCACACCCGTTTCGGTCAATGCCCGCGGTCGTGCCAAGGAGATCCCTTATGAGCCCGGCATGGTTTTAGAGGACAACTATATGCGTGACGCCGACGGCAATCCGGTATACTATATCTACACCGGCGGCGGTGACCTGGATACGGCGCATTATAAGGTCCGCGTGCTTTACTACAACTATTACCGCTATGTAAACGGCTTTGAGCCGGAATACCTGTTCGGAACAGACAGCCAGGGTTACGATCTGATGCTTCGTCTTGCTTCCGCAATTAAGCTCAGTTTCCTCGTGGCGCTTGCGGTTTCCGCAATCAACCTCACAATCGGCGCAATTTACGGCGCGATTGAAGGATACTACGGCGGAACAACCGACCTTGTCATGGAGCGTATTTCGGATATTCTCAATCATACGCCGTTCATCGTTGTAGCGACTTTGTTCCAATTACATTTTGCGGCGAAACTCGGACCGATTCCGTGTCTGTTGTTTGCCTATGTAACGACCGGCTGGCTCGGTATGGCATACCGTGTCCGGACGCAGTTCTATCGTTTTAAGAATCAGGAATACGTTATGGCGGCCCGGACGCTCGGCGCAAGTGACTCCCGTATCATCTGGAAGCACATCTTCCCGAACTCCCTCGGTACGATTATTACCGGAAGCGTTTTGGTTATCCCCGGTGTTATCTTCACCGAGAGTATGTTAAGCTTCCTCGGAATCGTCAAGCTCGGAAACGAGACGACGACATCTCTCGGGACATTGCTTTCGGACGCAAGCAATATCTGGATGAATTTCCCGCACCTGATGCTTTTCCCGGCGCTTATCATTTCGCTTCTTGAGATTTGCTTTAACCTGTTCGGTAACGGACTCCGGGATGCGTTCAATCCGTCACTTCGAGGCGTGGAGGAATAATTCATGGCTACAGTTTTAGATGTTAAAAACCTGAAAGTATCCTTCCGCACGACGGGAGGAACGCTGAAAGCGGTGCGCGATATTTCGTTCTCGTTAGAGCGCGGTAAGACACTTGCAATCGTAGGGGAGTCCGGCTCCGGCAAATCGGTAACTTCTCGTTCTATTCTCGGCATCCTCGCAGGTAACGCGATTGTCGACGGCGGCGAGATTTTATACGACGGCAAGGATCTTTTAAAGATTCCCGAAGAGGAGATGTGCAAGATTCGCGGCGACCGGATTTCCATGGTTTTCCAGGATCCGCTTTCGTCCTTAAACCCGATTGTAAAAATCGGCCGGCAGATTACCGAAGCAATGCTTTTAAAGAATAAGGGAAACCGCAGACGTGCCCGTAAGGCGTTTAACAAAACGCTTGCAACGCTTCGTAAGAATATGATTGCGGCAAATCCTTCCGATGCGGCCGAGATTACCGAAATGACGAAGGTATTTGATAACTCCGCCATTTCCGCCCTCAAAATGGAAACCGCGTATACGGCGGCGTATGCTTACGCGGATGAAATTCACGAAACCGCCGGTGACCTTTCGTTTCTTCTTTCGAAAAAGCAGAAGGTGAATATGAAGCTTGAGCTTAAGGAGCTTACCAAGAAACTCCGTAAGCTTAAAAACCGTTTCCTTACGGACGGGCTCGATGCAGAGCTTAATGCGCTTGCAGGTGAAACGGCGGCACTTCGAAGAGAGTATATTACGGTCGGCAAAAAGAAGCGTGACACGCTTACTCCGAAGGCAACCGCGATTCTTACAAAAGTAGCGGAGTTTACCGGACGCCTTGAAGCAGAGGAAAAGCCGGACTTTATGAGCATCGGTTATTATCGGATTAAGCATAACGAAGCAGACCTTTCGGGGTTAAAGGTTTCGGATATCAATGCAAAAACCACAGCCGTGCTGAATGAAGAGTTTATGGAGAAGTTCCTGTCCTACACGGAAGCAGGGCTTCTGTACTCCCATAATTCCGCTTTAGAGAAGAAAAAAGAGGTTCTCGCGGAAATGTCGAACGCCCGCAGCTTCTATGAGGGCGAGTATAAGAAATCCGCGGCCCGATCCTACGGGAAGAAGCTTGCCTCGATGATTGAGGCTTCCATCGACCCGCTGGAGGTTGTAAAGGATAGCTACGCTTATACGTTCCGAAGCAGTATTCTTCATGCGATTGACCAGTATTTCTACTTCCTTAAGCATAATCCGAAGGAAGAAGCAAGATTTGCAAGGCAGACGAAGAGACGCGAAGCGATGATTGCCCGCGGAAAGAAGGTTGACTGGAAGGTCGTTCCGAAGCGTGTGCTTGATACCGACGAGTTGCATGATGTTGTTTTAAAGACCGTTACAACGATTGACGACCGCTATCAGAACTATATTTCCGAAAACACGAACGGCGATGTCAAGGAGCGGAGCCGCAGCCTTGTTGACTGGTTCCGTGTACAGGCATCGGAAGCGGTGTACCGTGTCAGCAAGAGTATGGCAAAGGAAAAGGCCATCAAGCTGATGAAGGAGGTAGGAATCCCCGAGCCCCGTATTCGTTTTAATCAGTATCCGTTCGAGTTTTCCGGTGGTATGAGACAGCGAATCGTTATCGCTATTGCCCTTGCTGCTGACCCGGATATTCTGATCTGCGATGAGCCGACGACGGCTCTTGATGTGACGATTCAGGCGCAGATTCTTGAGCTGATTAATAAGCTGAAGGCAGAGAGAAAGCTTTCGGTTATTTTCATCACGCATGACCTCGGTGTTGTCGCCAATATGGCCGATGACATTGCGGTTATGTACGCCGGAAAGATTGTGGAGTACGGTACGGCTGATGACATTTTCTACAACCCGCGTCATCCGTACACCTGGGCGCTTCTGTCCTCCATGCCGGATCTTGACACGAAGGAGAAACTGGACGCCATTCCGGGCACGCCTCCGAATATGATTTACCCGCCGGAGGGCGATGCATTTGCCGCCAGAAACAAATACGCAATGCAGATTGACTACGAGCAGGAACCGCCGCAGTTCCGGATTTCCGACACACATTGGGCGGCAACCTGGCTCTTACACCCGGACGCACCGAAGGTGGATATTCCGAAGGCTATATCCGACCGGATAGAGCGGATGCGCGCAAAGAGCGAAACAACTGCTTAGGGGCGGTATTCTTTATGACAGATTGATCCCCGGAGGTAACCATGGGAGACGAAAAGAAAGAAGTTCTGTTGAAGGTCGATCACCTTTCACAGTACTTTAAGATGGGAAGGAACGAACTCAAAGCGGTGGATGATGTCAGCTTTGAGGTCCATAAGGGAGAAGTGTTCGGACTCGTAGGAGAATCCGGATGCGGCAAGACCACGACCGGTCGTTCCATCCTGAAAATATATGATATTACGGGCGGAAGCATCTACTTTAAGGGGCAGCGTATCTGTGCCGGAATCCGTTCCTATCAGGACGCGATCCGTGAAGCGAAGAAGGAACTGAAGACCTGCACGGACTCTGCAAGAAAGGCTGAGCTTACAAAGGTTATTTCGGACAACCGCGAAGAAATCAAAAAGGCCCGGTTCGATCAGAAGAAGTGCGACAAGGTTTACGCGAAGAAGCTCGTTAAGGAAACCGAAGAGCGCTACGAAAAGCTGATTGCGGATGCGGGTTCGCCTGAGGAAGCCAAAAAGCTTAAGAAGGAATTCCGTAAGGAACGCCGTATCGCGAAGAAGACCCGCCTCGTTACGAAGATTCAGATGATTTTCCAGGATCCGATTGCTTCACTCGATCCCCGTATGACGGTTCGCGAGATTATCGCGGAGGGAATGATTATCAACGGAATCCGGGATAAGAAGTATATTAACGAAAAGATATACGAGATTCTCGAAAAGGTCGGTCTGGTGCGTGAGCACGCCGGGCGGTATCCGCACGAGTTCTCCGGCGGACAGAGACAGCGTATCGGTATCGCGAGAAGTGTTGTTATGCGTCCGGAGATGATTATCGCGGATGAACCGGTTTCCGCACTCGACGTTTCCGTCCAGGCACAGGTTATCAACCTTCTGAATGAGCTTCGGGATACATTTGATCTGACGATCATGTTCATCGCGCATGACCTTTCTGTTGTAAAGTACTTCTCGGATCGTATCGGTGTTATGTACTTCGGTAAGATGGTTGAGATGACGACCTCCGACGAGCTGTTCGCGCATCCTCTTCATCCTTACACAAAGTCGCTGCTTTCGGCGATTCCGCTTCCGGATCCACAGTCGGAGAAGAAGCGTACCCGTATTGTCTATAATGCGATTGCAGAGCATGATTATTCGGTAGACAAGCCTTCGCTTCGAGAGATTATTCCCGGCCATTTTGTATACTGCAACGATACCGAGGAAGAGAAATACCGGAAGGAACTCGGTGTATAACGCGAAAACCGCGAAAACCGCCGGAGAAAGAAAGGCAGGAGGACGGAACGGATGAAAACCGGTCGCGTAACGGTTCTGAAATACGGCATTACGACATTCATTGCCGGTTTGATTACGTTTTTCATTGCAAGAGGGCGCTATCCGGACGCCGGAGCTGCGGCATCGGAGAAATACCGTGCCCTCTGTGATGCGTTTACGGTTTCTGCCGTATTGCTGCTTGCGTTCGGAGCTCTTCTGTGGGTTTCCGGCGAAGGCGTATTCCTCGGAATCGGATGGGCAGTGAAAAACGCCGTGCTTATATTGATTCCGGGACAGGCACTCAACCGTGAGTCTTACGCGGAATACCGTGCGCGAAAGCTCTCGACAGGGAAAGCTTCCGGATTTGGATTCCTTTTCATTGTCGGGGCGGTTTTTCTGGCTGTAGCCTTAGTATTTCTCGTGTTATATAACAAAAGTGTCTGAAAAGCATGGCTTTGGGTAATCCCCAAGGCTGTGCTTTTGTTATAAAATCCGCTACGATAAATGTGACGGGCGGATAGTTTCTTCGAAGAATAACGGGAGAGGAGAAACCATGAATTGGGGTTGGGCGTTTTTAATCGTTCTGTTCTGGATAGTCGGGATGATTCTGCTGTATTGTGTAATCGAAGCCTTGGATAAGCGGTTTCATTTTCAGTCGAGCGAAGGGTTTGCCGGTCTCGGACGCTGGCTTATGCGGATTCTCTATACAATAGTGCCGCCGGTTCTGTTCCTTGCGGTCAATTTGCTGATCCGCATCGGCAGGGCTTACGGATGGTGGTGGATTCCGGCTGTTCTGATTTTGGAAATCGTATTCATTCCGCTTGTTTTCTTTATAAAGGAATTGCTTCTGAACCCGAAGAGAATAGCAGAGAAAGCAAGACGGGAGATCGGTGATTTCGCGGAGTATGAAAGGGAGTACTATCGGGAACACGCAAATCACCCGGAATTTGACGGTGGTGCGCCGTATGGATATCTGGGGGAACAGCTTGATTATATGAGCGGAAAGCAGGGCTGTCTCGCTTATTTCTTCTGCCCGAAGAAGAAAAGAAAGGCATTTGCGGGTGCAATTGTAGAGAATAATCTGGACATTCTTCCTACGCTTTGCAGCTGGGATTATTACGAGGAGAAGGATTCGGAAGAAAACGTAACCGGTAACGGTTATGACAGTTTTCTGGTCCTGATTCCCGAAAACGGTGAGAAAATCAAAAGCAGGATATACCGGGATTCCCTTCCGCTTTTTCTGTGGCTGTGTCTGAAACAGATGCCGAAGCTGCTCCTTGATTCGTTCGTTGATTTCTTTCGGAAGACGGGACGGCTCCTCAAGCCGAAAAAGAAGCAGCAATAGAGCGAAAGTTCTTGCATTCGCCCGAAGATGTGGTACAATACCATTCGGAAAAGAATTGAGCACCGAATTCAGACAGAATAAGGAGAATAGATTATGGCGAAGAAACCCACGGTTTTGCTGATCCTCGACGGATACGGACTGAATGAAAAGACAGAAGGCAACGCGGTTGCGCAGGCGAAGACGCCGGTGATGGACCGCCTTATGAAAGAATACCCCTTTGTTAAGGGAAATGCCTCCGGCATGGCAGTAGGCCTTCCGGACGGCCAGATGGGCAACTCCGAAGTCGGACACCTCAACATGGGTGCCGGCCGCATCGTATACCAGGAGCTTACCCGCATTACGAAAGAGATTATGGACGGCGACTTCTTCAAGAACGAAGAGCTGCTTGCCGCTGTAGATAACTGTAAGAAGAATGACAGCGCGCTTCACCTGTACGGACTTCTCAGTGACGGCGGCGTGCACAGCCATAATACGCATCTTTATGCGCTTTTGAAGCTTGCGAAGGAGCAGGGCCTTTCAAAGGTTTACGTTCACTGCTTCCTTGACGGACGTGACACCCCTCCGGCAAGCGCGGGCGAGTTCGTAGCCGCCCTCGAAGAGGAAATGGCTAAGATCGGCTGCGGCGAGGTTGCTTCCATCAGCGGCCGTTACTACGCAATGGACCGTGATAAGAACTGGGATCGTGTCGAGAAGGCTTATGCCGCTCTTGTATACGGCGAAGGCAACACCGCGAACAGCGCTTCCGAGGCAATGAAGAATACGTATGCCGCAGGCGTTACCGATGAGTTTATGATTCCTACCGTAATCCTCAAGAACGGTGCTCCGACGGCTACGATCAAGGCCAATGACTCTATTATATTCTTCAATTTCCGTCCGGACCGTGCCCGTGAGATTACGAGAACGTTCTGCTGCGAGGATTTCGACGGATTTGAGCGCCGTAACGGCTTCTTCCCGGTGAAGTACGTATGCTTCTCCGAATATGACGTTACGATTCCGAACAAGACCATTGCCTTCAAGAAGATTGAAATCACCAACACCTTCGGTGAGTGGCTTGCGGCAAATGGCATGAAGCAGGCAAGAATCGCCGAGACCGAGAAGTACGCGCATGTTACGTTCTTCTTTAACGGCGGCATTGAGGCTCCGAATCCGGGCGAGGACCGCATTCTCGTGGATTCCCCGAAATATGTTCCGACCTATGATAAAAAGCCGCGTATGAGCGCTTACACGGTGTGTGATGAGCTCAGTAAGGCAATCACCAAGAAGGATGAGGACGGAAACGCTTATTACGACGTTATCATCTGCAATTTCGCAAACCCGGATATGGTTGGCCACACCGGCGTGCTTCCGGCAGCGATAGAGGCAATTGAAGTCATCGATAAATGTGTCGGTGAGATTGTAAACTTCATCAAGGAAGTTGACGGCCAGCTCTTTATCTGCGCCGACCACGGCAATGCCGAGCAGCTTCTTGACTACGAGACCGGCGCTCCGTTCACCGCGCATACCACCAATCCGGTTCCGTTCATTCTCGTGAACGCGGATCCGAAGTACACGCTTCGTGAGGGCGGATGCCTTGCGGATATCATTCCGACGCTCATCGAGCTGATGGGTAAGCAGCAGCCGAAAGAGATGACCGGCAAGAGCCTGCTTGTAAAGTAAGGCCGAAGAGTAAAATTTTCCTTGCATTTGCCGCAAGGGTATGATAAAATACCACTTGCGTCCGTTATGACGTATATGATTGGTTCGGGAGGTTCTGATGAAACCGTTTTATGTTGTTTTGGTTGTAATATATTGTTTGATTAGCATTGCTCTTGTAATTGTTGCTTTGATGCAGGAGGGCAAGGGAGGCGGACTTTCCGCATTTACCGGTTCATCGGACACCTATTGGAGTAAGAACAAAGGCCGTTCGGTGGAAGGTAAGCTTGTGCTTGTTACGAGAATTCTCGCAACGCTCTTTATTGTCCTGTCCATCATTTTGGCGCTGAAGGTTTGGCCTCACGCCTAAGACGGGTATTTCGTTTGTAAACAAAGCACTCTGAGCGATCAGGGTGCTTTTTATTGTCCGTTAGGTTTGGATTAACCTCGCGGTTGATTGATTTTAGGGAAGAAAGAATGTATCGTGAAGAAAAGAAACAACTGATTGCGGAGATGATTTCGGATCCGAAACTCAAGCCGATGAAATTCCGGGAACTTGCAGGTTTTCTGCAGATTCCGAAGGAGGAGCGGAGCGAGCTTTCGGAGATTTTAGATGCGCTGATCCGGGAGGGTAAGGTTGCCGTTGACCGCGAGGGGCGCTATCTTTGTGACCGCGCTACGCATGTGACCGGGGAATTCTTCGGAACCGGACGCGGCTTCGGGTTCGTAAGGCCGGAGGGTGCCGGCGCCGATTCGGACATCTTCATTCCGGAAGAGAAGACTTTGAATGCGATGCACGGCGATACGGTTATGGTGACCGTCACCTGCGAAGCCTATGAGGCAAATGGCAGGAAGAACCGTCCGGAAGGCATTGTAACGCGTATTCTCTCACGGGCAAATGAGACGGTTGTCGGGACCTTCGGGAAGACGAAGGCATTCGGATTTGTCCGTCCGGACAACACAAAGCTCGATTTCGACGTATATATCTCGAAGGAGCATACGAAGGGCGCCGTCAGCGGACAGAAGGTCGTATGTCAGTTAAGAGACTTCGGAACCGCGAACAAGAATCCGGAAGGAATGGTAACCGAGATTCTGGGAAGAGCCGATGCGCCCGGCGTTGACGTAATGTCTACGATCCGCGCTTTCGGAATTCCCACCGAGTTTCCGGAGGAGGTTCTTTCGGAGGCGAAGGGTGTTCCCACGGAGGTTTCGGAAGCGGAAACAGAAGGACGGCTTGACCTTCGCGATGAGCTGATGGTAACAATCGACGGCGAGGACGCCAAGGACCTTGACGATGCCGTTTCGATCACGAAGCACCCGGACGGGACATATTCCCTCGGCGTGCATATTGCCGATGTAAGCCATTATGTGCGGGAGGATTCCCCACTTGATCAGGAGGCCGTAAATCGCGGAACGAGTGTATACTTTGCAGACCGCGTCATTCCGATGCTTCCGGTCGAACTCTCCAACGGCATCTGCTCTCTGAATGAGGGCGTGGACCGTCTGGCGCTTTCCTGCCTGATGGAAATTGATGAGAAGGGCAGAATTACCGACCACAGGATTGCGGAAACCGTAATCCGCGTAAAGAAGCGCATGTCCTACACGGCCGTGAAGAAGACGCTTTCCGACGAGGAGGAAACCCCGGAGGATTATGTGGCATTTGCCGGAATGCTTCGCGATATGGCGGAGCTTTCAAAGCTTCTTCGGACAAGAAGAGAAGAACGCGGCGCAATTGACTTTGATTTTCCGGAATGTAAGATCGTGATCGGTGAAAACGGGCGCGTGGAGGACATTGTTCCTTATGACCGAAACGTTGCGACGCGGCTCATTGAGGATTTCATGCTTGCGGCAAATGAGACGGTTGCCGAGCATTTCTTCTGGATGGAAACTCCGTTTGTGTACCGAAACCATGAGACGCCGGACCCGGAGAAGATGATGCGGTTAAATATCTTCATCAATAACTTCGGATATCATGTTCACGATTCCGGGGATACCGTGCATGCGAAGGAGATTCAGAAGCTTCTGAACCGTATAGCAGGAACGCCGGAGGAGGGCGTCATAAGCCGCCTGACACTTCGCTCGATGAAGCAGGCAAAGTACGCGCCGGAGTGCCTCGGGCATTTCGGGCTTGCGGCAAGGTATTACTGTCATTTTACGTCGCCGATTCGGCGTTATCCGGATCTGCAGATTCATCGGATCATTAAGGAATCGCTCCGGGGAGAGCTTACCGAGCGTCGGATTCATCATTACAATGAGATTCTTGAGGAGCGTTCGGAGCGATCGTCCCGCTTAGAGAGGCGCGCGGACGAGGCGGAACGCGAGGTGGAGCGGCGCAAGAAGGCCGAATACATGCACCGTTTCCTCGGCGAGGAATACGACGGCGTTATCTCGGGCGTGACGAGCTGGGGGCTTTATGTGGAGCTTCCGAATACGGTTGAGGGAATGATCCGCATGGCGGACCTTCGGGACGATTTCTACCGTTATGATGAGCAGAATGCCCGGCTTATCGGGGAGCGCTCGAGCAGGATTTATGCCCTCGGGCAGCGGATTCACGTGCTGCTTGCGGCCGTCGACGAACTCTCATCCACCATTGATTTTGTGCCGGTATTGGGGTAGAATAAAGGAGAGCTGGTTTCGGTCAGCGTATGCGCCGGGCGGTTCGCATAAAGAGGTTAATTATGGGTAAAGATTCGGTTCGCCTGATCGCGAACAACAAGAAAGCTTATCACGATTATTTCATCGAGGACACGTATGAGGCCGGAATCGCGCTGGTCGGCACCGAGGTAAAGTCCATCCGGATGGGGCAGTGCTCCGTCAAGGAGGCGTATATCAAGGTGGAAGGCACTCAGGTGTTCCTTCTCGGCATGCATGTAAGTCCTTACGAGAAGGGGAACCTCTTCAACCGTGACCCGCTCCGCACGCGGAAGCTTCTTCTGAACCGCGCGGAGATTAACAAGCTGAACGGCAAATGCCGCGAGAAAGGTTACACGATCGTACCCTTGAAGGTTTACCTGAAGGGAAACCTCGTGAAGGTGGAGATCGGCCTTGCCCGAGGCAAGAAGCTTTACGATAAGCGCGAGACGATCGCGAAGAAGGATTTCCAAAGAGAACAGCAGCGGGATTTCAAGGACCGCGTTCGATAGAAACCATCACATTTTTCGGGAGGAACGGAAAATGACGACACATGAGAAGAAAGTACTGGTCATCGGACATAAGAATCCGGATACGGATTCCATCTGCTCGGCGATTGCCTATGCGTGGCTTCGGGAGAAGATGACCGGCAAGAAGCATGTGCCGCGGTGCTGCGGCGAGATTAACGCGGAGACGGCGTATGTACTGAAGCGGTTCGGCGTGCCCGCGCCTGACTACATTGAATATGTCGGCACGCAGGTGAAGGATATCGAAATCCGCGAGATGCCCGGTGTTGACCGTAATATGTCATTAAAGCGTGCCTGGATGAAGATGCAGGATACGCATGTCGTTACGCTCTGTATCACCGACGCTGAGGGCAGACTCGACGGCCTGATCACGATCAGTGACATTGCGAAGGCCGCGATGGAGCTTTCCGACTCAAGTATTCTGTCGGCTGCGAAAACGCCATATGAAAACATTCTGGATACGCTTGACGGAGTTGCCGTGACAGGCGATACCGACGGGTGCTACACGAAAGGCAAGGTGCTGATTGCCGCGGCCAACCCGGATCTGATGGAGGATTATATCCGTCCGGGAGATCTCGTAATTCTCGGAAACCGTTACGAATCACAGCTCTGCGCGATTGAGATGGGGGCTTCCTGTCTGGTTGTCTGCGAAGGCGCCAAGGTTTCGGTGACGATTCAGCGGCTGGCGGAAGAGAAGAACTGCATTATTATTCAGTCGCCGCACGACGCATTTACCGTGGCGAGACTGATTGACCTTGCAATGCCGATCGGGTACTTCATGACGACGGAGAACCTTGTAACATTTCGCACCGACGATTATGTCGACAGCATCCGGGACGTCATGGCGAAGCGCAGAAACCGTGATTTCCCGATTCTCGACCATAAGGGAATCTTCCGCGGAACCGTGTCCCGCCGTAATTTGATGGATATGAGCCGGAAACAGATTGTCCTTGTGGACCATAATGAGCCCACACAGGCGGTTGACGGTGTGGAAGAGGCCGAAATCCTTGAAATTATCGACCATCACCGGATCGGCGGCATTTCGACGTTCCAGCCGGTTTACTTCCGAAACGTTCCCCTCGGCTGCACCGCAACGATTGTTTACCAGACGGCGCGTGAGAGGGATATCGAAATACCGAAGGAGATTGCGGGACTGATGTGTGCGGCGATTCTTTCCGATACGCTTGCGTTCCATTCGCCTACTTGTACAGAGGCCGACCGCGAGGCGGCCGAGGTACTTGCGGGAATAGCCGGAGTGGATACGGACGAGCTTGCGCGCGACATGTTCGCTGCAGGATCTCATCTTGCGGAACGCTCGCCCGAGGAAATCTTCTATCAGGATTACAAGAAATTCAAGATCGGCGCAATTACGATGGGCGTCGGTCAGATTAACTCGATGAGCGGCGAGGAGCTCAGTAACATTGAGAAGCGTCTCACGCCGTTCCTTCTTGAAACGATGAAGCACAGCGACATCAAGATGCTGTTCTTCATGATGACCAACATCACGACAGAAACATCGCGCGTACTGTTCGCGGGCGAGGGCGCCAGGGACGTTCTTGAGGAAACGTTCGGTGTAAAAGCGGAAGGCAATGTCTGCGAAGTGCCGAAACTTGTCTCCCGAAAGAAGCAATTCGTGCCGGGAATTTCGGTGATGCTACAGAACTAATGCGGCCGGGGATTTCGATGATGCTGCAGAACGAAAACGGTTATGGCATTTGCCGCGGTCTTGACAACCCCGGAAAATGTGATAATATAAACACCGACAAATCGCGAGTCACACTTGCGTACCCTTTCGGGTTTTATCCGGGCTTGTACCGGTTTCGACGGGGGTTTCTAAATTGTGACAGCCATCCATGTGCCGGATACATGTAAAAAACCGGAAACCTAAATATAAACGCAGATAGAAATATCGCACTCGCTGCCTAATGGCAGCTGTCCGACAGAGCGCACCTACGCGTTCTGACCCGGGCATCGATTACGTAGGAAACGACGCGCGGAAAGCTTTGACCGCACGGGCGTATTATGAAGCTACCAAAGGTGCTTGCCCGTTTATCGGCAGATCCGGAGGGAACGGCGAAAGCATATAGGTAAACTGTGATGGGAGAGGTTGCAATGGCGAGGCTTTCGGACAGGGGTTCGACTCCCCTCAGGTCCATATTGTACCTATCAAAGCGGAACGGCGGAAGGAAATCTTTCCGCTGTTTCTTTTTTGCACATTTTCCGGACCGTGGGCTGTCTGGTATTTGGTGAAATAGGCCCTTTCCGCATTGACAAATCCGCTCATTTTTGTTATACTTCTCATATAACAAATGGAATTCCGGAATCATCCGAAAACGTATTGAAAAGGGGTGTCAGCCATGCTGGTAAGAATTGACTTCAGCAGTGACGAGGCATTTTACGTACAATTGAAAAACCAGATTATTATGGGCATTGCCACTTCCGAAATCCGGGAGGGGGAAAGCCTTCCTTCTGTGCGCGATCTTGCCGAGGATATCGGCATTAACATGCACACGGTCAATAAGGCGTATTCGATTTTGAAGCAGGAGGGCTACCTGAAGCTTGACCGTCGGAAGGGCGCGGTCGTGTGCCTGGATGCCGACCGGCTTCGCGCGATCGAGGAGATTCGCTTCCAACTGAAGAGCACGGTGGCGAAAGCACTCTGCCGAGGAATCTCTCCGGAAGAGATACACCGGATTTTGGATGAGGTTCTGTCGGAATTTGACGGCATGCGTGCCGGTACGAAATAGCAACGGGGATATTTAGAATGAATCAGAACTATACACAGGCGGCGGAACAGGCTGTCCGCCTTGCGGAACAATATGCCAGAGAGAAGAAAGCTGCGTATCTCGGTACGGAGCACCTTCTTTACGGGCTTTATCAGGAAAAATCGACGGTCGGGGATCTGCTTCGGGAATGCTTTTCGGTGGATTCGTTCGACCTGCTTCTTGAAGTGATGGCGAGCAGCGATTCACATAAGAAGAAGCTGACCTATACGCCCGAGCTTCAGGCGGTTTTGGAGGAAGCAAAGCGGCTTTCCGACAGCATGCATATGGAAAAGACCGGAACCGGGCACATGCTTCTTGCGATTCTTAGAAGGAAAGACTGTATCGCGGGAAGGCTGTTGAATTCCCTCCACGTGAACCGCGGCAAATTATACAAAGACGTCCTCACCGGCATGGACCTTTCGAAAGAGGAAGTCAAGCGACAGGTCGCAGCGGTGAAGGCTTACTCAAAGGGCAATCCCGGCGTTTCCGAATTCTGTTCGGACCTGACCGGGCGCGCGGAAGAGGGACTTCTTGATCCGGTCATCGGACGGAACGAGGAAACCGAACGCGTCATCCGGATTCTGAGCCGCCGCATGAAGAACAATCCCTGCATGGTCGGAGAGCCCGGCGTCGGCAAGACTGCCGTTGTCGAGGGACTTGCGCAGAGAATTGTAAACGGAACGGTGCCGTCGCATTTGCGGAATAAACGCATCTATACGCTTAATATGTCGGCAATGGTCGCCGGAACGAAATACCGCGGCGAATTTGAGGAAAGAATCCGCCAGGTCATCGACGAGGTATCCTCGGACGGCAATATCATTCTGTTCATTGATGAGCTGCATACGATCATCGGCGCGGGCGGCGCGGAAGGCTCGCTCGATGCTGCCAATATTCTGAAGCCGGCGCTTTCAAGAGGCGGCCTTCAGGTAATCGGCGCGACGACGATGGACGAGTATCGGAAGCATATTGAAAAGGATGCCGCTTTGGAACGCCGTTTCCAGCCGGTCGTTATTGAGGAGCCGACCGAACAGGAGACGGTGGAGATTCTTCGCGGCCTTCGTTCCCGTTATGAAAAGCATCATCAGGTGAAGATTACGGATGATGCAATTACGGCTGCAGTTTCGCTTTCCAAGCGTTTTCTTAATGATCGTTATCTGCCGGATAAGGCAATTGACGTGATGGATGAAGCGGCAAGCTTTGCGCATCTGTCCGGAGAGGACGGAATCCGCGAGATTCTTGCCCTCACAGAAGAGAAAACAGCCGTTTCCGCGCAGAAGGAAGAGCTTTTCGCCGCGGGTGACCTGGAAGGCGCGAAGAAGCTCGGACGGAAGCAGGCGAGAATCGAAAAGAAGATTGCCTCCCTCGGAAACGGGGAAGAAGGTTCCGTTGCGCTTGTAACCGAGAAGGAAGTCGCACAGGTGATTTCCTCGTGGACGAAGATTCCGATTTCCAAGGTTACGGAATCGGAAGGCGAAAAGCTTATGCACATGGAGGACGAACTGCATAAGCGCGTTATCGGGCAGGAAGAAGCCGTTTCGGTTGTTTCGAAAGCGGTCCGCAGAGGACGTGTCGGATTGAAGGATCCGAAGCGTCCGGTGGGATCATTCCTTTTTCTCGGACCTACCGGCGTCGGTAAGACAGAGCTTTGCAAGGCACTGGCAGAAGTGCTTTTCGGAAGCGAGGACGCTCTGATACGTGTTGACATGTCCGAGTATATGGAGAAGCACAGCGTATCGAAGATTATCGGAAGTCCTCCCGGATACGTCGGATTTGACGAAGGAGGACAGCTTTCCGACCGGGTACGGAGAAAGCCTTATTCCATTGTCCTTTTCGACGAAATTGAAAAAGCGCATCCGGATGTATTCAACATTCTGCTGCAGGTGTTAGATGACGGACGGATTACCGATTCCACGGGACGTATGGTAGATTTCAAAAACACGGTTATCATTATGACAAGTAACGCCGGCGCGCAGTCCATCATCGAGCCGAAGAAACTCGGATTCGGCGCTCAGGATAACGCGGAGGCGGATTATAAGCGGATGAAGGATTCCGTGATGGAGGAAGTGAAGCGCGTATTCCGTCCGGAATTTCTGAACCGGATTGATGACATCGTCGTGTTCCACACCCTGACGGATCCGGAGCTAAGACAGATTGTGAATCTGCTTGCGGAAACACTTGTAAAACGGTGTCTTGAGAATTATGATATTAAACTGACATTGGATGAATCCGTGCTGGCGCATATTGCGGTACGGGGGCATGACCCGAAGTTCGGCGCAAGACCGATTAAGCGTGCCATCCAGGAGGATCTTGAGGACCTTCTCGCGGAAGCGATCCTGTCCGGAAAGATTCGTCCGAAGCAGACGGTTCATATTGTATACAGCGCAGATAAGGGATATACTTATGGCGAAAGATAAAACCGTTTTTTTCTGTAAGGAATGCGGTTCGGAGTTTTCCAAATGGATGGGGCAGTGTCCGGCCTGCAAGGCCTGGAATTCCCTCTCGGAAGCGCCGAAGGAACGCAGAAAACCGACGGCCGAATCCATGGGATACCGGCGCACAACGCCGATGCCGCTCGGAAGCATTACAACCGATGAGGAAAAGCGCACGGAGACCGGCATGAAAGAGCTTGACCGGGTGCTCGGGGGCGGAATCGTAGGAGGCTCTCTGGTACTTGCGTCCGGTGATCCCGGTATCGGCAAATCCACACTGCTTCTTCAGATGTGCCGGAACCTCAGCGCGCAGAATCTGCCGGTTCTATATGTATCCGGCGAGGAATCCTTAAGACAGGTAAAGCTCCGCGCCAACCGGATCGGGGAGTTTAATGACAGCCTGCTGTTCCTTGCGGACAATGACATGAGCAGCGTACGGGAGCACATTTCAGAATTACACCCTGCGGTTGTGGTCATCGACTCGATTCAGACGATGGTGCTTCCGGAGCTGGATTCGCTTCCGGGAAGCGTTACGCAGGTACGGGAGATTACGTCCTTTTTGTTAAGGATGGCCAAAGAAGAGGAAATCACGGTATTCATCGTCGGACATGTTACCAAGGAAGGCTCCGTGGCCGGTCCGAGAATGCTTGAGCATATGGTGGATACGGTTTTATACTTTGAAGGGGATACGACAACGCCGTATCGGATATTGCGCGCCGTAAAGAACCGTTTCGGCTCCACCAATGAGATCGGTGTGTTTTCGATGGAGCGGAACGGGCTTGTGGAGGTGGAGAACCCTTCGGAGCATATGCTTGCGGGAATGCCGGAGGATGAACCCGGCTCCGTCGTTACGGCTACGCTCGAGGGAACCCGGCCGATTCTCGTCGAGGTTCAGGCGCTTGTCTGCAAGACAACGTTCAATCTGCCGAGAAGAACAGCTGCCGGAACCGATTTCAACCGTGTAACGTTGTTGCTTGCCGTACTTGAAAAACGTCTCGGAATCGGACTTTCGGGCTGCGACGTCTATGTCAATGTCGCCGGCGGCATGCGTGTTACCGAGCCGGCGCTCGATATGGGAATCGCGCTTGCGGTACTTTCCGGATACGCCAACCGGCCGCTTCCGAAGGGAACGACGGCGTTCGGCGAAATCGGACTGATCGGAGAGGTGCGTTCCGTGCCGCAGGCTTTGACGCGGGTGCGTGAGGCTGCAAAGCTCGGCTATCAATGCTGCATTCTGCCGAAGACCGATGCAGACAAGATTGCGGGACAGATTCCGAAAGGACTGAAGGTCATCGGCGTCTCGAACGTCAGGGATTTGAAACGGTTCCTGTCGGAAGGACAATAACGGTAACATTTTTCGAAGGAGAAATCACTATGAAACGGAGTCGGATTCGTATTGCGGTCACGTGTGTGCTGGTTATCTGCCTGCTGACGGGCTGCAGCGGTTCTGCCAAGAAAAAGAAAGAGGATGCCAAGGCGGATTACGCGTTCTGTGAACATATCGTTTCCATCAGTTCGCTTGTGCAGGAGTCCGATTCGGCCAATCTGGTCCGCGATGCCGAGGGCTTCATCGCCGTGAAGGAGAACGTTTACGTGAACACGGAGTCGTTAAATATCCGTGAGCAGGCGAACACGGAATCGAGACTGATCGGTATGGCGGCCTACGGAACCAAATTGCTTCGGACCGGTGTCGGTCAGGACGGCTGGGACCGCGTGGAGTATGAGGGCGAGACCTGTTTCGTTTCCCATGAGCTCGTGACGGCAGTGCCGATTCAGAGTGATAAAATGTTTGATTATTCTTCGGCGGCGCTGACCATCGTGGAAACGAAGCATCAGCAGTACACATATGACGATCTCTGCACCGATCTGAATGAGCTCCGTGAGAATTTCGGAAGCCGTATGAAGCTGAACACAATCGGTATGACGGCCGACAACCGCTGTATCTTCGAAATCGTGATCGGTACGGCTAATGCGAAGAAGGACCTTTACTTCGTTGCAGGCGTCTGCGGCGCGGAGTATATGACAAGCCTTGTGATGATGAAGCAGGCGGAATACTACCTGCATTATTATGACGCCGGGTATTACAACGGATATTCCTATGCGGATCTGTTTGACAATGTCCGCATTCATATCGTCCCGATGCTGAACCCGGACAGTACGGAAATCAGCCAGCACTATCTGGCGGGCATCCGTAAGAAACAGATCGTGACGAATCTAAAGGAGTGGTATGACCGCGACCAGAGCAACGGTGGAATCAACCTGAACCTTGACAATTATCTGCAATTCTTCTTTGCAAATGCGAACGGCGTGGATTTGCGTCGCAACTTCCCGTATCAGTGGGATCTGGCGGATACGGCGGCTTATCCGGGATCAAAGGATTACCGCGGAGATTCCGGCGGAAGCGAAGCGGAAGTAAAAGCGATTATTCACAGCATCAAGGTGACCAATCCGACACTCGTTGTCGTGTATCATACGACGGGCAGCAGAATTCTTTCGAATTACGGCCAGACCGAGGAGGTTTTGAAGGACGCAAAGGATTTCAGTACCGCCCTCGGAAAGATGATGACCTACGAGCCTACCGATAAGAAGGTAATCGAAGACGGTTACGGAACCCTTGCGGGATACTGCAACAACATGCTTCGGATCCCGGCGCTCACGGTGCAGCTCGGAAACGGTTCCGCGCCTTTGTCGCTGAACGAATTCAACGCCATCTGGAATGCCTGCAGAGAGTCTTTCGCGGCTTTGCAGGTAAAGTTGATTGCGTGGTAGCATTTTCCGCAAAAAATTTCTCTTGACATTCGCGAAAACCTATTGTAGTATGAGTCTCAGCAATTTTATACATGCGTTGAAGGGGAATAGTACCGAATGTTCCGGTTTCAGAAAACTGTCGGTTGATGCGAGACAGTCGAAGAATTCTCGGGAACTCGCCTCGGAGCAGCGGATTGAAGACCGAAAGGTTGTGTAGACACCGCCGGAAGCCCACCGTTACAAGGGAAGAGCATCGACCTACATCCGTGCTTACAGAGTGCATGAGTAATCATGAATCAGAGTGGTACCGCGCTGACAGCGCCTCTGTTCCTTCGGGAGCAGAGGCGATTTTTTATTTCGGAGGTAATTATGAAAATCAGTTTTTCCACATTAGGTTGTCCCGATTATTCCTGGATCGACATCTATACGATGGCGAAGGACCTCGGTTATCACGGGGTTGAGATCCGTGGACTCGGCCAGGATATTCGTGCCTACAAGGCGAAGCCTTTTTCTGCGGAAAATGTTAAGGCTACCGCGAAGAAACTCAGAGAGATCGGTCTTGAGATTTCCTGCTTTTCTTCGGGAAGCGCATTGAAGTATAAGGAGCGTCTGAGCCAGTCCATCGAAGAGCTGACCGCATACGCGAAGCTTGCAAAAGAGCTCGGCACATGCTACATTCGTATTCTTGCCGATGAAAACCCGAAGCCGGAGGGTGAGGTCAACGATGAGGACATCATCGAAGCGCTGAAGCAGCTTGCCCCCATTGCGGATGAGTACAATGTAACGATGTGCGTTGAGACGAACGGCGTATACTCCGACACGAAGCGTCTTTGTAAGGTGCTTGATGCTGTCGGAAGCCGGAAGATTGCAGCGCTCTGGGATATTCATCATCCGTACCGGAACTTCGGCGAGACGCCTGAAGAAACGGTTGCTAATCTCGGCGAGTATATTAAGTATGTGCATGTGAAGGACTCCATTATGGAGAACGGCGTTGTTTCCTACCGCCTTATGGGGCACGGAGATATGCCTCTTGAGGAGGCATTTGCCGCACTGAAGAGCATGCATTATACCGGTTATGTTTCGCTTGAGTGGGTGAAGCGGTGGAGTAAGGAGCTTGCGGACGCGTGGACCGTGTTCCCGCAGTTTGCGAACTATATGGAGCCGTACAAGACGGTTCACAAGAATCCGCTGCAGGTGAATAACCGCGGAAACGGAAACTATATCTGGCCGAAGAATCATCTGATCCCGTATACCTTCCCGGATGTTCTGGATCGTATCTGTGAGGTGTTCCCGACGCAGTACGCATTCCGCTATACCGAACTGGATTATACGAGAACCTATCCGGAATTCCGTGATGACGTGGACAATTTCGCGCGGGCTTTGATTGCTCTTGGTGTTAAGAAGGGTGACCATGTAGCTATCTGGGCGACCAATGTGCCGGCGTGGTTTATCACATTTTGGGCAACAACCAAAATCGGAGCTGTTCTGGTAACGGTCAATACCGCATATAAGATTCATGAGATTGAGTATCTGCTCCGTCAGTCCGATACGCATACGCTTGTCATGATTGACGGCTTCAAGGACTGCGACTATGTCGGCATTATGAAGGAGCTCTGCCCCGAACTTGAGACGAGCGTTCCGGGCGAGCTGCAGTCGAAGAGACTGCCTTGCCTTCGTAATATTATTACGGTGGAGAGCAAGCAGAACGGCTGCTTTACCTGGGATGAGGCGCTGGAGCTCGGTATGGACATCCCTTACACCGAGGTGGAGAATCGCCGGAAGCTGATTGACCGCGATGATGTCTGCAATATGCAGTACACCTCCGGAACCACCGGCTTCCCGAAGGGCGTTATGCTGACCCACTATAATGTTGTAAATAACGGTAAAGCCATCGGCGACTGCATGGATCTTTCCACGGCGGACCGCATGATGATTCAGGTGCCGATGTTCCATTGCTTCGGCATGGTACTCGCAATGACCGCTTCCGTTACGCACGGCGTTACCATGAGCCCGATTCCTGCATTTTCGCCGAGAAAGGGACTGAAGTGCATCAATCAGGAGAAGATTACCTGCTTCCACGGCGTTCCGACGATGTTCATCGCGATGCTCGGCCATGAGGACTTTGCAAAGACCGATTTCTCGCATATGCGGACCGGTATTATGGCAGGCTCTCCGTGCCCGATTAAGGCAATGCAGGATGTAATCGAGAAGATGCATATGCCCGAAATTTGCATTACCTACGGTCAGACCGAGGCTTCTCCGGCAACTACGATGAGCAAGACGACCGATTCGATCGAGACCCGTGTTAACACGGTCGGCGGTCCGATTTACGGCGTGGAGTGTAAGATTGTCGATCCCGAGACGGGAGAGGATCTGCCGGACAACGTGGACGGTGAATTCGTTGCGCGCGGTTACAATATCATGAAGGGATACTACAAGATGCCCGAAGCGACGGCGGCAGCTATCGACGAGAAGGGCTGGCTGCACACCGGCGACCTTGCGAGAAGACTGCCGGACGGCAATTATAAGATTACGGGACGTATCAAGGATATGATTATCCGCGGCGGTGAGAACATCTACCCGAAGGAGATTGAAGACTTCCTTTACACTTATCCGAAGATTAACGATGTACAGGTTATCGGCGTTCCGGATAAGGATTACGGCGAAGAAATTATGGCCTGCGTCGTTCTGAATCCCGGCGAGACCGCTACCGAAGAGGAAATCAAGGACTATGTCCGCACCCATATGGCAAAGCACAAGGTTCCGCGCTACGTGGACTTCATGGACGGCTTCCCGATGAACGCAGCCGGCAAGATCCTGAAGTACAAGATGCGCGAGGAGGCCGTGGAGCGCCACAATCTCCATGCGGCCAATAAGATTGAGACAGCATAGGATATTTTTATGTTGACATTTTTGTATATCTATTGTAAGATATGAAAGCGGTTTCGGGAGAAGCCGCTATATAGGGGTATAGTTCAGCTGGTAGAATAACGGTCTCCAAAACCGCAGGTCGTGGGTTCGAATCCTACTGCCCCTGGAGAAAGCGTCTTTGTCATTTGACGGAGGCGCTTTTTTGTTGCTTTCGAAATTGCGAAAAATGTGTGTACATTTGCCCCGGCGGGGCGGAATTGATTGCATTTCGGGCTTAATCGTGGTAAAATGTAACAGATGTCAGTTCCATAAAAATGTCATCGCGGATTATGCAGGATTTAGCGTAAGCCGTTTGATTTGGAGGGTTTTATGAATAAGTGTGGAAAACGTTTTAACGTAAGGTTGTGCCTTGTTGCCGGGCTTCTTTTGACTGCCCTTTTGTGCACTGCCTGCGGAAAGAAGAAAAGTACCGAAGGGCCTACGAATGCTCCGACAGAATCACTGCCGACGACGCAGGCTGCAACGCCGACGATGACCAATACCCCGACTCCGACGGAGGAGCCGACGCCGACATTTACGCCGACGCCTACTCCCGACCCGCATGAGGGAATGGTACGTAGTTCCCTCACTAATGAATGGGTTACCGAAGAAGTAAAGAACTCGCGCCCGATTGCGGTTATGATGAATAATTTACTTCCCGGAACGCCTCAGAGTGGGATTAATCGTGCTGGCGTTGTGTATGAATGCAAGGTGGAAGGGAATATCACAAGATTGCTCGCAATTATTGAAGATTGGAGCGACATGCCGAAAATAGGATCCGTAAGAAGCGCAAGGACGCAGTACATCTTTTGGCAGATGGAATGGGATTCAATATATCTTCATTTTGGGTGTTCTTTTGTTACTCAACCGATGTTGAATCGTTCTGACGTTTATAACCTTGACGGTATGCTGTATGAGGGGTCCGTTTACTATCGTTCAAAGGATCGTGTTGCACCACATAATGCTTACGCCTCCACTGATGGAGTTTTAAAAGGTGTGGAGTTTAAGAAGTATTCTTTAACGCATGGTGACCGGTTTGTCTCTGAGCATTTTCAATTTGCTCCGGATGATAATCCTACGGTTCTATTAAATGGCGTGGATGCGAGAATCGTAAGGCCGGGATATGAGGAGAATACTCCGTGGTTTGAGTATAATGCCTCAGAAGGAATATACTATCGTTTTCAGTATGGTAAAGAACACATTGATAATGTGGATAACAAGCAGATTACTTGCACGAATATTATTATACAGATAACTAACTCCGGATATGAATCAGAAAGTCCTGACCTAAAAACATATAATACAATTGATAAAAATATGCCTGGATACTTTATTACCGGTGGAAAAGCTGTACCGATCACTTGGACAAAAGAAAGCGAATCGGCACCGACAAGGTATTATTATGAAAATGGCACCGAAATCCGTTTGAATACGGGGAAAACCTGGATTTGTGTAGTTCGATCTCAGGATGCTAAGACGGTAAAGATTGAGCCTTAGTATATTTTGTTAGAATGGTAAAGGAGGTCCCCTATGGCAGAAGAAACCAATGATGTTTTACAGGAACAGCCTGAAGAAGAGCAGAAGCATGAAGTGGATGAGTCAGTAAGACTGATTCGTGAGATTTCGGAATCCAAAGAAGTTGAGTCCGTGAATTTTACGCCCGGTGTGCGCGAAAAAGGGGACAACTTCTTCCGATACGTGCTTTGCTTCGGATTGATTGCCGTGGGTATTATTATGATTGCGCTTGCAGCGTTCAACAAGGAGTACTCGAACCTTTTTGTCGGCGGCGTGCTTTTCGCTGTACTCGGTCTGTTTTTGGATTTTCTGACGAGAAAGATAAAGAAAGACTGACATTGAGGCAAGAAGGAAACCGGTTTTGGCACGAATAATCAAAAAGGATTGAAAAAAATTTTCGCAATATGAAGAGTGACAGCTTTCAGGATTTGGTCCGCCTTCTGCGCGGGCACCGCGTCATCATACAGACGCATGATTTTCCGGATCCGGATGCGATAGCATCTGCGTGCGGATTAAAGGAATTGCTCAAATTTGCAGGGATTCCTTCGGAAATCGCTTACTTCGGACGGATTGAAAAGATCAATACGAAGATGATTCTCGATGTTTTCGAACTGGATATTCGAAATGCCGAGGATTTTACCGATTTGACTGAGGAAGACTATATCATCACGATTGATGGGCAGAAAGACAATTCGAATTTTACGGATCTGACCGGAACGGAGGTGGCCTGCATAGACCACCATCCGTTCGTGACCGAATATGAGTATCCGTTCCTGAAGCACTGCATTACCGGGGCCTGCGCGACGATTATTACCCATTGGATCATGGAAGAGCAGATGCCTGTTTCGAAAGAACTCGCGACGGTTCTTTTATACGGTATCAAAATGGACACCCGCAACTTCAGCGCCGGTGTGACACATGACGATATCATTGCGTTCGATTTCCTGAACGCGCGTGCGGATACCGGCATTATCTTTCATCTTGAGAACAGCGTGCTCGAGCTCTCAGATCTGCGCGCTTACGGTGCCGCAATTGAGAACATCGCAATTTACGAGGAGATCGGGTTCTCCTATATTCCTTTTGCGTGCCCGGATGGTTTGATTGCATCGGTATCGGAGTTTATCCTGTCCCTTTCCTCTGTGCGTGTTGCGGTTGTTTATGCCAATCGAAACGGCGGATTGAAATTCTCCGTCCGTTCGGAAATCCCTGCTTTGAATGCGGGGAAAATGTTAAATCTTTCCTTGAAAGATATTGGAAACGGCGGCGGTCACATGTCGATGGCCGGCGGAATCATATTCCCGGAGCGGATGCATCTTCTCGGTGACGAACACCAGATGGAAGGCACCATCCGCGAGCGGGTAATGCGCGTTTATCATATGTTGATGAAGGAAAATTGAATGTATCGGATTATTGCAACAGAAGGCATGGCGAAAAGTGCGGAGTTTACAACGGTTCACGGAACCGTGCAGACGCCGCTTTTTATGAATGTCGGAACGGTAGCTGCCATTAAGGGCGCGGTTTCGTCAATTGATCTTCAGGGAATCGGCACACAGATTGAGCTTTGTAACACTTATCATCTGCATGTCCGTCCGGGCGATGAGATTGTCGCGAAGATGGGCGGACTGAATCCCTTCATGGGCTGGAACGGACCGACGCTTACCGATTCCGGCGGTTTCCAGGTGTTTTCTCTTGCGAAACTCCGCAAGATAAAAGAAGAGGGCGTTACGTTTCATTCCCATGTGGACGGACGGCTTATCTTCATGGGACCGGAGCAGAGTATGCAGATTCAGTCGCATCTTGCGTCGACGATTGCCATGGCATTTGACGAATGTCCTCCGAGTAAGGCGGACCGGTCCTATATTGCGCAGTCGGTTGACCGCACGACAAGGTGGCTGATTCGCTGCAAGGAAGAGATGCAACGGCTGAATTCGCTTCCCGAGACGATAAATCCGAAGCAGATGCTGTTCGGAATCAACCAGGGCGGCGTATGTGACGACATCCGGATTGAGCACGCCAAACGGATCCGCGAGCTGGATCTTGACGGCTATGCCATCGGTGGGCTTGCGGTTGGGGAGTCCCACGAGGAAATGTACCGGATTCTGGACAGCACGGTGCCTTACCTGCCGAACGAAAAGCCGGTTTATCTGATGGGCGTCGGAACGCCTGCAAACATTTTGGAAGGCGTGGAACGCGGCGTCGATTTCTTCGACTGCGTATACCCGTCCCGGAACGGACGGCACGGACACGCCTATACGAACCACGGAAAGATCAACCTGAAGAACGAGCGGTTTAAGACCGATGACCGGCCGATCGAAGAGGGTTGCGACTGCCCGGCATGCCGGAACCACTCGCGCGCTTACATCCGTCATCTGCTCACCTCAGGGGAAATGCTTGGACTTCGTTTAATGGTCTTGCATAATCTGCGGTTTTATAATAGAATGATGGAGGAAATTCGGGAAGCGATTCGAAACGGACGTTTTCAGGAATATAAGAAGATGCGGCTTGACGGCTTTGCGGCCGGCGAAGAGTAGTCGCCGAAAGGAGTTTTAATACATGTCTGGTTTATTGTTTTTGGAGGAAGCCGCACAGGATAACGGCGGAAGCTGGCTCGGTACGGTTATCTACATCGGATTTTTCGCCGTGCTGATCGGATTGTTCTATTTCATGGCAATCCGTCCGCAGAAGAAGGAAGAGGCCAAGCGGAAAGCGCTTCTTGAGACGGTTGCAATCGGCGACAGCGTCGTTACGACAGCCGGTTTCTACGGAGTCGTAATCGATATGATCGAAGAGCAGAACATCGTTGTTGTGGAATTCGGAAATAACAAGAACTGCCGCATTCCGATGAAGAAGGCAGCAATCGTGGAAGTAGAGAAAGCAAACTGATTAAAGCAACCAATAAAGACGGGGCATCGCGAGATACCCCGTCTTTTTTATAGTACAGTCACATCCTCCAACCGCACGCACCAGCCGTTTCCGTAGCCGGTTCCGAGACACAGGCCGGGCTTGGCCGTGCCGTGATAGTCTGAGCCGCCGCTTCGCTTCAGCTGATAGCGGAGCGCGAGCGAGCGGAGCAGGTCCTCCTCGCCTTTTGAATATGCGGAATAACGGGTTTCCATGGCGTCCAGTCCGTATTCACAGAACCGTTCAATCATCGCGCGGAGTTTCTCCGGCGCAAAATGATACTGCAAAGGATGAGCAAGCACAGCGATTCCGCCTGCCTCGTGTAGAATCCGGATGACCTTTCCGGGGTCCAGAAACTCCCGGGTTACGTAGTAATAGCTGTCGGTTGTCAGAAACCTTGCAAACGCATCCGTGTTGCTTTTGGCATATCCTTTGTCGGCCAGAGCCTTCGCAAAATGCGCCCTTGTGATTTCGGTTTTGTGTCCGCTCGTAAGGTCTTCTTCGGTAATCATAAACCCGTCCCGCTGAAAACGGGAGAGCATTTCGTGATTTCGGGTATCCCGCGACCGCGCGGCTTCTTCGGTCAGCGCAAGTAACGGCTTATACCGGATATCCGGGAACAGCCCGAGCATATGAATATCCCGGTTGTCATAGGAAACCGAGAATTCGCAGCCGGTAACAAGTCTGAGTGATCCGCCTTCCGCCTGAATCTTTGACACTTCATCCATGGCATCCGGAATGCCCGCAAGGGTATCGTGATCCGTCAGCGCGATGACCGAAAGCCCGATTGCGGCAGCCTTACGCACCAATTCACGCGGTGTATCTGACCCGTCGGAAGCCGTGGAATGCGTATGCAAATCGACACAGTCTGCCGGTAATGTTGTTTCTTTCTGAAAATCCGTCATATCCGTCTCATTTTCCGCAATAAATGTGTACAACATATCTATTATAGCATATCGGATGTGCCTCTGCAACGGCCGTTATTCAGCGAAAAATGGGATGACAAACCGGCTTTTTTATGCTATAATAATCAAAAGGAAATCATTCCTGGGGTGTTCGACAACTCCTGTGTTTTTGAACCTACAACATTTAAAAGGGATTCCTATATCGCTGAGTGGATGTCAGGCCTCCTTCGAGTGGAAGGCAGCAAGCTCAGTTGCGGTCACCCACCTAGCATTGGCTAGGAGTCAAGAAGCAGGAAACGGCATTCCGGGAATCAATCGCATGAAACGGGCTTCGCAACTGCGGAGCCCTGTTTTTTGGAGGAGAAAATGTCATTACGCTACATAATCGGAAGTGAAGGAAGCGGCAAGACCGAATGGATGTACCGGGAGATGCTCCGCCTTTGTGAGGAGCGGCCGGACTGTTCCGTGTATTATCTTGTTCCGGACCAGGCGACGTTACAGGCGCAGAAGGACCTTGTAGCGCGCCATAAGAACGGCTGCGTGATGAATATCGATATTCTGAGTTTCAGCCGCCTGAAATACCGTCTGATCGAGGAACTCGGCGACTGCTTTCCGATGATTCTTACGGATATCGGAAAGAGCATGGTTTTAAAGAAAGTGCTCTGCGAAACCGATGACCGGACGGTTCTCTATAGCGGCAAGCATAAAAAGCCCGGATTTGTGTCTGAGATGAAGTCCATGATTTCCGAGTTCCAGCGGTATCTGGTCGATGCGGATAAGCTGCAGGAGTTATCGGAAGCGTCGGATGATTTGGTCCTTAAGGATAAACTGTCGGATCTGTCGATAATCTTAACGGAATTTCGGAACAGTCTCGGCGACCGGTTCCTTACCGAAGAAGATATTTATACGGCGATGTGCCCCCTTGCGGAGCGCTCAAAGAAGCTTAAGGGCGCCTATCTCTTCTTAAACGGCTTCACCGGGTTTACGCCGTCACAGTTTCAGCTGCTTCGGAGTCTGATGCGGGTTTCCGGGCAGATGACATTTGCCCTTACAATGGATGAAGAGCTTTTCGGAAAGAACGTCCGCGCGGAATCAGTGTTTCACATTACCGCTAAGACGATCGCCTCGCTCGGAAAGATTGCCGACGAGGAAGGAATTCCCGTCGAAAAGCCCGTACTTCTTTCATCGGGAGAAGATAAGGACGCGCTTTCTTTCGTGCAGAACCATCTGCTTCGAAACGACGGCATGGTCTACCGCGAGAACGCTGACGGCGTGGTTATCCGTTCCGCAAGGAGCATTTCGGAGGAAATCCGTTTTCTGGTTACGGAAATCGAGCGCCTTGTCCGAAAAGAAGGGCTTCGGTACCGTGACATCGGCGTGATTGCAGGCGATGTTCCGACTTATGCGCAGGAGCTTTCGGACGCTTTCTTCGAAGCGGAGATTCCCTGTTATATTGACTATAAGCCGGATCTGATGAATGACCCGCTCATTGATCTGATCCGAAGCGCATTAACGCTGATCGTCACGGATTTCCGCGCCGATCGGGTTGCGCATTATACGAAAAATGTGATATCCGGGTACGATTATACGGATGCCTGCCGGTTTGAAAACTATCTGCTGGCGAAGGGAATCCGCGGTTTTTCTGCCTATCGGAAACCATTCAACTATAAGTATTCTTCAAAACACGAGATTGACCTTGCGGATATCAACCGGATCCGCGAGGCGCTTGTTTCGGACATCGCCCCGCTTTGGGACTCCCTTAAGGAAGCGAAAACCGGCGCAGACTTCGTGCAGGCGCTGTATGATTTTCTGCTTCGTCACGAGTGTTATGAGCGGATGAAGGAGCTTTCGGAGAAAGCACAGGCAAGCGACTGCCGCGGCGCGCTTCGGAAGAGCCGGGAATTCGGTGCCGTGTACGCTTCGGTCATCGAAGTTCTCGATTCGTTTTATCAGCTGTTAGGTGAAATGCCGCTTTCGGCCGCCGAGTTCGTTGATATTCTCGATGCCGGTTTCTCGGAATTCAGGCTCGGCATGATTCCGCCGTCGGAGGATTCGGTGACGGTCGGGGATCTGAAGCGTTCCCGTATCCATTCCGTCAAGCATCTGTTCTTCCTCGGCGTGAACGAAGGAGTCGTTCCGGGAGGCGGACAGCCGTCTTTGATCCTTACGGAGAAGGAAAGAGACCTTCTTACCGCCATGCAGGTGGAACTCGGAGATACGCCGAAGGACGGGCTTTCCACGGAGGAATTCTATATCTATCTTGCCTGCGCCAAGCCGACGGAGGGGCTTACCCTTTCCTACACGAAAAGCGGAAGCGGCGCAGCCGAGAAGAAGCCATCCTATATCCTGTACCGGATTCTCGGTCTGCTTCCGAAGCTGCAGATTACAAGTGAACAAAATGACACATCTTTGTTCAGTAGTATTGCCGCCGACCGCGGCCGCAGATTATTCCTCAGTGCGGAAAGCGGCGAGGGAGAAGTTTCGGAATACGCGAAAGCGCTTGCTGAGTGGTTCCTTAACGGAGAGGGCAGGAAGTATCTTTCTGAGGATGAAGCGTGGATCAATCGAGCAAGAAACGGCGAAATCCCTCCCGAGGCCATTTCGGAGGTGCTGTCTCGCGCCCTTTACGGCAATGTCCTGAAGGGTTCCGTAACAATGCTTGAAAAGTACGCGAGATGCCCCTACAGCGTGTTCCTTGACCGTGGTCTCGGCCTCGAGGAGCGCCCGGTGTACGGACCGACGAAAGCCGACTCCGGAACGCTGATCCATGACGCGCTGTGGCATTTTTCGGAAAATGTGAAGGCGAGCGGCCAGACATTCCGGCTGATTTCCGATGAGGATGCGGCGCGAATCATGGATGAAACGATTGACGGGCTCCTTAAGGAAGAAGGGACGGAAATCTACCGTGCGAACGAGCGGTATGCCTATCAGGCGTACCGTTTAAAAGGCATACTTTCGCATATGGTGGAAATTATCCGTAAGCAGCTTAAGGCGGGGCGGTTTGAGCCGGAAGAGTTTGAAAAGGAGTTTGCCTTCCGTTCGGAGCATATGGACCTTCACGGAAAGATTGACCGTGTTGACGTATGTCATGAGGACGGGCGGAAGTATGTAAAGATTATCGATTATAAGTCCGGGAAAACCGAGTTTTCCTATGGCGACCTCTATGACGGACTGCTCCTGCAGCTCCCGGTTTATATGAAGGAGCTGATCCGGGAGGACGAAGCGAAGAATGTTCCCTCGGCAATGTTTTATTCGAGAACCGACGATCCTTTTGTAGAAGACGGAAAGGATACCGAAGTGAAGCGTCTTGCTGCGCTGAAGCCCTCGGGTGTGATCCTTGATGATTCCACGATGATCCCTTACCTCGATAACGGTTTCTTCGCAAACGATACCTATACTTCCGATATCGTTCCGCTTAAGAAGAAAGACGGCATCTACGAGGATACGCTTTCCGATGAGGAATTCCGTAAGATCCTTGCATTTGCCGAAGAAAAGATGGAAACGGAGGCAAAGGAGATTCTCGACGGCAACATCCGGCGCCGTCCGATCAATCAGGGCTTCTCGAAGAGCTGTGATTACTGTGATTTCCGGGAACTCTGCAAGGACTTCGGAAGCGATCCCCGAGAGAGATTCCGGGTTGCCACGAAACTGAAGAAACCCGAATTCTTTGAGAAAATCGACGGAAAGGAGGAATCGTAATGGCATATACTCCGACGAAAGAGCAGCAGGCCGTCATCGACGCGAGAACCGCAGATATCCTGGTTGCCGCGGCGGCAGGCTCCGGAAAGACCGCGGTTTTGGTGGACCGCATTATGAAGAAGATTACGAATCCCTCCGATCCGGTTGATATCGACGAGATTCTGATCGTGACCTTTACGAACGATGCCGCCGCCCAGATGCGCGAACGCATTCATAAGGCGATTGACGAACGGCTCTCAAAAGAACCGGATAACGAACGGTTGATCCGGCAGTCGCGGCGTGTCGGATTTGCGCCGATCATGACCATCGACAGCTTCTGCCAGAGTGCTTTGAAGCGCTATTTCCATGTGCTGAATATCGATCCGGCGTTCCGCGTTCTTGACGGCGCGGAGGGGGAGATTCTGTGGGGACGCGCGGAAGAGGAGGTCTACGAGGAATTCCTTTCGAAAGGTGACGAGGCTTTCCTTTCCATGCTCGACCGCTACTGCCCGGGAAGCGATTCGGAAAGCATCTATGAGATTCTCTCCGAAATCCGCAAATTCTCGGACAGCGCTCCGTATCCGGAGGAGTGGATTAACAGTGCAGCAGAAAGGCTCGCTTCCATTGAAACTGCGGACGACCTTATGGATTCGCCCTACGCAAAATGGGAGCACGCTTATCTTTCGAAATACTTCGGAAGCTGCCTTGGTAGAGAAGAGGAGCTTCTCAGGCGCTGCGACCTTCCGGACGGTCCGGACTATTACCATGACGGAATCGCCAAGGACTGCACATACCTTAAGAGCCTCACGGAAACCGCCGATTTCCGCGCAATGCTTAAGATTCTTGAGACCTGGGCAACGGACAAATACAATATCGGCTCCAAACCGAAGTCGGTCGTTGCGACGGAAACATCGGAAGGCATAAAGAACAGCCGGACGGCAATCCGTAAGAGTATTGCCGGTTATCTGTCCTACAGTGAGGCTTCCTTCGCGCAGCTTGCGGCCGATATCAAAGCCTGCGCGCCTTCCGTAGCGAAGCTTTGCGAATTTACCGTTGCCTGCAGAAAGCGTTTCCGCGAGCTGATGGATGAAGCCGGCGGGTACACATTCGCAGAGATTGCGCATATGACGCTCGAATTGTTTCTTTCAAAGGACGAGAACGGCAGTCTGCATTGCACCGACGCTGCGAGACAGTGCCGCAAATGCTACAAAGAAATCATGATTGACGAATACCAGGATTCAAACCTGGTGCAGGAACTTTTCCTCTGGGCCGTTTCCACCGCTGAGGACGGCGTTCCGGACACCTTCCGGGTCGGAGATATCAAGCAGAGTATCTACCTGTTCCGTATGGCAAGACCGGACCTGTTTACGGAGAAATTTGATTCCTATTCCGATGCGGAGGACGCTCCTACAAGACGAATTCTCCTTAATAAGAACTTCCGCAGCCGTAAGACGGTACTTGACGGAATCAACAGCATCTTCAGAAGAATCATGAAGAAGGAGCTCGGCGGTGTCGAATACGACACGACAGCGGAACTGGTGTACGGCGCGGACTATATGCATCCGTTTACGAAAGCGGAGGCCGTCAACGAACTGCTCCTCGGTAAGCGCGACGAAGCCGCTGACAACGAGGAGCGCGACCGCATGTCGATTGCCGAGGTGGTAAGACGCATCCGGCAGCTGACCGATCCGAAAACCGGACTTCAGATCCGGGACGGAAATGGTGTGCGCACGGCCGGATACGGGGATATCGCGGTGCTTTCGAAAACCGGAACGAAGCTGATGTACCCGCTCATAAAGGGGCTTCTCGCCGCAGGAATTCCCGCATACGCTGCTGACATGAAGGGCTATTTCGAAGCGCCTGAGGTGCGTTATGTGCTTGATTTCCTGAAGATTCTCGATAATCCGCTTCAGGACGTGGCATTTGCCGCCGTATTGAAAAGTCCGATGGGCGGCTTTACCCAGGAGAATCTTGCGGAGCTTCGCGTGTTCTCGATGGAATGCACCAAATCGAACAAGTCCGTCTATCTGTATCACGTGCTCACAAGACTTCGGGAGGCGGATTTCGTGAAGGAATCGATCAAGCCGCTTCGTGCGAAGGCGGAAGCGTTCCTTGCGCTTTATGAGTCTCTTTCGGAGAAGAAGCTTTACCTGAATGTGCCCGAACTGCTTACGGAGCTGTACCGCGAGACGAACTATGTGTCTTACGTTACCGTTGCGCCGGGCGGAGATGTTGCCGCGCGAAATCTGAAGGTTCTCGTTGAGAAAGCCAAGGAATTCACAAACGGAATCTTTACGGAGCTTTCGGATTTTGTCCGCTATATCGACGACTTGATCCGCTATGATGTTCAGCCGGACAGCGCCGGTGAGGGGACGGACCGCGCGGTTCGGTTTATGACGATTCACGGAAGCAAGGGATTAGAGTATCCGATTGTGTTCCTGATTGACGCGGAGCGGCAGCTTTCGGGCGGAAGACCGGAAGGAAGCCTTGTATTCAACAGTGACCTCGGCATCGGCTCAAAGTGTTTCTTCCCGAAGGAACGCATCGTGAAGTCTTCCTATCCGTATGACGTGATCAGGAAACGGAAGGAAATCGATGAGAGAGGCGAAGTACTCAGGCTTTTGTATGTTGCGCTGACGCGTGCCAAGGAAAAGCTGATTGTTGTCGGAAACCTTACCGCCAAGGAATTTAAGAAATACCTGGAGAGCGTTCCGAAGGCGAATGAGCCTTTAGGCATGGACCGTGTCATCGGCGCGAAAAGCTTTCTTGATCTGATGCTTCCGTGCATGCTTTCCGATATGGATGAGGACGCAAGGAAAAAGGCGCTCCCGATTGATGAATATACCTGGACGGATTTCTCACTCGAAAGCGATGAATGGGCGATTCTTCCGTACGGGGCGGAGGTGCTTTCGGAGCTTACGAAACGGACTCCCGCGGCAATTGAGCAGAAGCAGGAGGATACGTACGTTACGGAGGAGCTCCGGCAGTTTTTCGAGTACCGCTATCCGTATGTTTCGGATAACCGTCCGGTGAAGGTGTCGGTATCCGCGCTTAAGATGAGCGCGATGGAGGAAGAAGCGGAGACCGCGCAGATTCCGGAAATTAGGATTTCGCATCCGGAGGAGGAGAGGCCGGTTCCCGGTTTCCTGACGCCGAAGGAAGAAGGCAATATCATGGGCGCCATGCGCGGCACCTATTATCACCGCATTCTGGAGCTGCATGATTACGGCCGGGACGGAAGCGAAAGCGACAGCCTTTCGGAGGCAGAGGAGCTTGCAAAGCGTAAATTCGTTCCTTCCGACCTTCCGAAGGAGGTTTCCCATAAGAAGCTGTCAGCCTTCTATCAAAGCGATATCGGTCTTCGCATGAAAGCTGCGGCGCAGCAGGGAAAACTGAAGCGCGAGCAGGCATTTGTCATGAGTGTTCCGGCCGATACGGTCGACCCGTTGTACGATAAGAAAGAAACGGTTCTCGTGCAGGGAATCATCGACGCAATGTTCCTCGAAGAGGGCGGCTACGTGCTTCTTGATTATAAGACCGACAGGGTGCCCGAGGGCGACGACGGAAGCTTTCTCGTAAACCGCTACAAAGCGCAGTTACGGTACTATGCGGACGCAATCCGGCGCGGAACAGGGGAAAATGTAAAAGATATATATATTTACAGTTTTGCTCTTCAAAAATCCATCCGTTTGTAGTATAATATTACCCGTATGAGTTTGCGCACCTTGGGAATACGGCATTCCGAAGGAACGCGGAGGGGATTTTATGCGAGAGAAGATTGTATTTATTTACAACCCGAATGCCGGTAAGAGGAAAGTTCAGGTAAAGCTGAGCGATATCGTGAAGGAACTGTTTGATGAGAACTGCGATCTGGTGCTCAGTCCGACCAAGAAGCACGGCGACGCGCAGGAGAGTGTCAAGACATACCTGAAGGAAGGCCTTTGCAAACGGATCATCTGTTCCGGCGGCGACGGAACGCTTCATGAAGTGATTAACGGAATGCTTTCCGTAAGCACGCTCGGAAACCGGGTGCCGCTTCTATATCTGCCTGCGGGAAGCACGAATGACTTCGGTAATTCCTTAAAGATGCCGAAGGATATGGTGGAGGGCGCGAAGCTCGGCAGGGAAGGCATGGTTTTCCCGTGTGACATGGCCGTATTCAATACCGAATACTTCGTTTATACCGCCGCGTTCGGCATGTTCACCGCGGTTTCGTATGCGACCAAGCAGAGCATGAAGAACGTGTTCGGGCATTTGGCTTACGTTTTGAACGGTGCCGCGTCGCTCGGAAATATCCAGAAGTACGATATGAAGGTCTCATACGACGACCGTTATACCGAAGGACGTTTTGTATACGGAATGGTTGTCAATTCCGAATCCATCGGCGGTTTTAAGGGAATTACCGGAAAGGACATTTCGCTGAATGACGGCATGTACGAGATGCTCCTGGTCCGCGAGTTCAAGGCGTTTGAACTGCCGGATATCATTAACTGCATTATGCATGCGGATTATTCGAACCCGAATCTTCTGTATGCCCGCGTAAAGCACGTACGCTTTGAATGCGACCGTCCCGTTTCCTACACATTGGACGGCGAGTTCGGCGGCGAATGCAAGGTGGCGGAGATCAGCATCCGTTACCGCGCCGTGGATTTCCTGATTCCGAAGTCATTGATCGGTGTATGGGAAGGCGCGGATAAGCTGAAGGATTGAGTCCGAAATCCCGGATGGTGTCACATTTGCCGGAGGGATTTGAGATAAAAAATATTACGTATGGAGGTTGTTTATGTACTATATCGGTGTGGATCTGGGAACATCGTCCGTCAAACTTCTGATGATGGATGAGAAAGGGGAAATCAAGAACATCGTGTCCCGCGAGTATCCGTTGTTCTTCCCGAAGACCGGCTGGTCCGAGCAGAAGCCGGAAGACTGGTGGACGCAGATGAAGGACGGCGTGAAGGAGCTTATTAAGGGCTTTGACGCAAGCAAGGTTGCCGGAATCAGCTTCGGCGGTCAGATGCACGGTCTTGTAATCCTCGATGAGAACGACAAAGTGCTTCGTCCCGCAATCCTGTGGAATGACGGCCGTACCCAGGAGGAATGCGATTACCTGAATAACGTAATCGGCCGCGAGAAGATCAGTTCCTATACCGCCAATATGGCACTGACGGGATTTACCGCTCCGAAGCTTCTGTGGGTGAAGAAGCACGAGCCGGAGATCTTCGCAAAGATCCAGAAGATTATGCTTCCGAAGGATTATCTTGCATACCTGCTTTCCGGCGTACACTGCACGGATGTTTCCGATGCTTCCGGAATGCTCCTCTTTGATGTTAAGAATAAGTGCTGGTCCAAGGAGATGATCGACATCGTCGGCATCAAGGAAAGCCAGCTTGCCAAGATTTTCGAGAGCTACGAGGTAGTCGGAACGATTCTTCCCGAGGTTGCCGACGAGCTCGGACTTCCGAAGACCGTTAAGATTATCGCAGGTGCAGGCGATAACGCCGCGGGCGCTGTCGGAACCGGAACCCTTGAGCACGGAATGTGCAGCGTTTCCCTCGGAACGAGCGGAACCATATTCATTTCTACAGACGAGTTTGCGGTTGACGATGCCAACGCGATGCATTCCTTCGCACATGCGAACGGACGCTATCATTTCCTCGGCTGCATGCTTTCGGCTGCTTCCAGTAACAAGTGGTGGATGGACGACATCATCGGCACGAAGGATTACGCGGCAGAGCAGAAGAACATCAAGGAAATCGGAACGAACAACGTTTACTACCTGCCTTATCTGATGGGTGAGCGTACCCCTCACAACAACCCCGACGCAAGAGGCTGCTTCATCGGTCTTTCGATGGATACGAAGCGTGAGGATATGACACTTGCCGTTATGGAAGGCGTTACCTACGCACTTCGCGACGCGCTTGAGATTGCCCGCAGTTTCGGCGTAAAGATCGAGCGTATCCGTGCCATCGGCGGCGGTGCCAAGAGCCCGCTCTGGTGTAAAGTGCTTGCCAACATCATGAACGTGAAGGTTGACAAGATCAACTGCGAAGAAGGTCCCGGTTACGGCGCCGCGATTCTTGCGGCAGTCGGCTGCGGCGAGTTTGCTTCCGTTGAGGAAGCTGCCGGCAAGCTGATCCGTGTCGTTGACACGATCGAGCAGGATCCGGCAATCGTAGCAAACTACGAGAAGCGCTATCAGATTTTCCGCGGACTGTATCCCGCGCTTGTACCGTCCTTCAAGGCAATGGCAGAACTGAACAAATAATGAACAGACGGCGGACTCTCGCCGGGTGAGCTTCATCCGGCAGGAGTTCGCTTTCTGGCGTATTAGAGAGACGAAGAAGGGAGCGCAAAATGGACGCCTACACCGCCTTTGCAGAAGTGTATGACCGCTGCATGGATAACATTCCGTACGACGAATGGGCGGACAATATCCGTAACCTGCTTCGTAAATACGGCATCAACGACGGAATCGTCTGCGAGCTCGGATGCGGGACCGGCGAGATGACCGAACGCCTTTCCGCGATGGGCTATGACATGATCGGAATCGACAGCTCCGAGGACATGCTCATGGAAGCGCGTGAGAAGCTGTACGAGAGGGAAGCCGGTGCGCAGGACATTCTCTACCTTGAGCAGGATATGCGCGAATTTGAGCTCTACGGAACGGTTGCGGCCTTCGTGAGCGTCTGCGACAGCATGAATTATCTGCTGACGAAGGAGGACTTGCTCCGGACCTTTAAACTGGTCAACAATTATCTGGACCGGGACGGGTTGTTTCTTTTCGACATGAAGACCGAAGCGTGCTTTGCGGCAATGGGGGATGAAACCCGTGTTGAGCAGTTCCCGGGCGCAACGGTCATCTGGGAGAATTCCTACCGGAAGCGTAAGAAGCAGAACTGTTACCGGGTTACGATGTTTCTTAAGGATCACGGCAGCATGTATGAAAAGCTGCAGGAGGTTCATGTGCAGCAGGCCTATTCCGTTGATGCGGTTAAGGAACTGCTGATTGAAGCAGGCATGGAATTTGTCGCCGCCATTGACGCGGAGACCTTGGAAACTGCAGACAATTCGTCCGAGCGGATTCTGTTCCTCGCAAAGGAAGGTTTTCAGCCCGGCAAATGCTACGATGCTCCCGGAGAAACCGGGAAGTAAGAAAGAGATTCTATGAGTGATACATTAGTGAGAGCGTATGCTGCGGACGGATTTGTCCGCGCATTTGCCGTTTCCGCAAAAGATATCGTGGCGACCGCCAAGGAAGCCCACGGCACGAGCCCGGTCTGTACCGCGGCGCTCGGGAGACTGCTTGCGGCGGGATCCATGATGGGTTCCATGATGAAAAGCAAGGCCGATGTGCTGACACTGATCATCCGCTGTGACGGTCCCATCGGAGGCCTTCTGGTGACGGCCGATGCGGACGGCAACGTTAAAGGATATGTCAATGAGCCGCTTGTGATGCTGCCCGCAAAGGCAAACCATCATTTTGACGTCGGCGGCGCGCTCGGTAACGGAATTCTTTCGGTTATCCGTGACCTCGGACTGAAGGAGCCGTATGTGGGCGAGGTTGAGCTTCAGACCGGCGAGATTGCAGAAGACCTTACGTATTATTTCGCTTCTTCGGAACAGACGCCTTCGGTGGTCGGATTGGGCGTTTTGATGAATAAGGACAATACCGTTTCTCAGGCGGGAGGCTTCATTCTTCAGTTGATGCCGGACTGTCCGGAGGACGTGATCGAAACGTTGGAACGTAACATCAAAGAGATTCCGAGCGTTACCGAGATGCTTGCATCCGGCATGGGACCGGAGGATATTCTGAAGCGTACACTCGACGGGTTAAACCCGGAGGTGACGGATACGCTTCAACCGAAATACGAATGCAACTGCTCGAAGGAGCGTTACATAAAGGGGCTCATGAGCCTCGGAAAGAAGGACCTCGATTCGCTGATTCAGGGCGACGAGGATATTGAGATTGTATGTCGCTTCTGCGGAAAGAAGTACACATTCTCCGCGGAAGACCTGCGCTGTATGCGTGACAGCGCGCAATAAAGAGGATTTTTTGGAGGCGAACATGGCAGTAGAAGTAAACAAATTAACAACCAATGCATGGCTCAAATACGACCGCAAGACAACGCAGGCCGTAATGGAATTTGCCGAGGAGTACCGGCAGTTCCTTTCCGTTAACAAGACCGAGCGGGCCTGCACGGAGAGCATCATCAAAAAGGCAAAATCCCTTGGCTTCAAGGATCTTGCAAACGTAAAGAAAGTGAAAAAGGGCGATAAGGTATACGCGTCCCTGATGGGAAAGACCGTAGCGCTTTTCCTTGTGGGCAGCGAACCGCTTGAGCTCGGAATGAAGATTCTCGGCGCCCATATTGATTCCCCGAGGCTTGACCTGAAGCAGATTCCGCTTTATGAGGATATCTATTCGGACGCGGTGCTTCTTGATACCCATTATTACGGCGGCATCAAGAAATACCAGTGGGTAACAATCCCGCTTGCGATCCACGGCGTTATCTGCAAGAAGGACGGAACCGTTGTGAAGGTCAATATCGGCGATAACCCCGGTGACCCGGTATTCGGCGTAAGCGACCTGCTCCCGCATCTCGGCGCGGACCAGATGCAGAAGAAGGGCAGCAACGTTGTGGAGGGCGAGGCGCTCGACATCACATTTGCCTCAATTCCGTTAAAGGGTGAGAAGAAGGAAGCCGTCAAGAAGAACGCGCTCAAGATTCTTGAGAAGAAGTACGGCGTAACCGAGAGCGACCTGATGTCCGCGGAGCTTGAGATCGTTCCGGCCGGCGAGGCAAGAGACATGGGCATTGATTCTTCGCTGATCATGGGCTACGGACACGACGACCGTGTCTGCGCTTATCCTTCGGCGGAGGCGCTGTTTAGGCTTACGGAAACCGACCGCACGGCGGTATGCCTCCTTGTTGACAAAGAGGAGATCGGAAGCGTCGGCGCAACCGGAATGCATTCCCGTTTCTTTGAGAATACGGTTGCGGAGCTTATGGACCGCATGGGTGATTACAGCGAGCTGAAGGTTCGAAGAGCCCTGCAGAATTCCGTAATGCTTTCCTCCGACGTGAGCGCTGCATACGATACGCTGTATTCCTCCGTAAGCGAGAAGAAAAACTCCGCATACTTCGGCTACGGCCTTGTATTTAACAAATACACCGGCTCCCGCGGAAAGAGCGGTTCCAACGACGCGGCTCCCGAGTTCTTCGCGAAGATCCGCAAGGTCTTCGACGATGCCGGCGTAACGTATCAGACGGCCGAGCTCGGAAAGGTTGACCAGGGCGGCGGCGGAACGATTGCCTACATCATGGGCAACTACGGTATGAACGTTATCGACAGCGGCGTAGCCGTTCAGAACATGCATGCGCCGTGGGAGGTTATCAGCAAGGCGGACCTTTACGAGGCACTTCAGGGTTACCTCGCATTCTACCGCGGCATGTAAGGAGAAGACATGGTATCGATCAAGGTACGCTATATCAGCAAGGAAATCGAAAAGCTCCGTTACATCGACGGCAAATCGGACTGGGTTGACCTCCGCAGTGCCGAAGACGTTGATCTGAAGGCCGGAGAAAGCCGTCTGATCCGTCTCGGAATCGCGGTAGAACTTCCGGAGGGCTACGAGGCGCATATCGTGCCGCGTTCCAGCACATACCGGAATTTCGGGATCATCCAGACGAACCATATGGGCGTTGTGGACCACAGCTATTGCGGTGACAACGACGAATGGATGTATCCGGTGCTGGCGATGCGCGACACGCACATTTCGGTCAATGACCGGATTTGCCAGTTCCGGATTATGGAAAACCAGCCGGCGCTTAATTTTGAAGAGGTTGAGCACCTTACCGGAAAGGAACGGGGCGGCTTCGGTTCCACCGGAGTTCATTAACTGTACAGTTTAAGCTGACCGGTGCCGTTACAGGCGCGTCACCGGGAAATATCAGCCTGTGAAAGGACAAAGACATGATTAAAATTGACATTTTCTCCGGATTTCTCGGCGCCGGCAAGACGACGCTCATCAAGAAACTCCTGGCAGACGGTTACAAGGGCGAGAAGGTCGTTCTGATTGAGAACGAGTTCGGCGAGATCGGCATTGACGGCGGATTTCTGAAGGAAGCCGGCGTGGAAATCACCGAGATGAATTCCGGATGCATCTGCTGCTCGCTTGTCGGGGACTTCGGCGAAGCCCTTGTGAAGGTAAAGGAGCAGTTCAAGCCGGACCGCATCATCATTGAGCCCTCCGGTGTCGGCAAGCTTTCCGACGTTGAGAAGGCGGTTGAGCGCATCGGTGATCCGGATTTCGTGATCAGCGGTCTCACCACCGTCGTGGATGCCGGCAAATGCCGCATCTACATGAAGAACTTCGGCGAGTTCTTCAACAATCAGGTTGAGTATGCGCATACGATTCTTCTGAGCCGTTCCCAGAACGTTTCCGAGGAGAAACTTCAGGCATGCGTAGCGCTTCTTAGAAGCAAAAACACCGAAGCGGTTATCGTAACAACCCCTTGGGACGAGCTGACCGGAGCGCAGATTCTTGAAGCGATGAGCACCAAGGTTGACCTTGCGAAGCAGCTTCTTGAAGAGGAGGACATCTGTCCCGAGTGCGGACACCATCATCACGATGACGAGGAGTGCTGCCACGAGCATCATCACCATGATGACGACGATGACGACGAAGACGAGCACGAGCATCACCATCACCACCACGATGACGATGATGAGCACGAACATCACCATCACCACCACGACGACGATGATGACGATGACGACGAGCATGAGCATCACCATCATCACCATGACGGCGAGTGCAGCTGCGGCCATGACCATCACCATCATCACGCCGACGAGGTATTCACCAGCTGGGGCCGTGAGACGCCCAAGAAGTTTGAAAAGGATGTGCTTGACGACATTCTCGACAAGCTGTCCGATTCCGAAGATTACGGTATCATTTTACGCGCCAAGGGCATCGTTCCGGGCACGGACGGCAAATGGTATCACTTCGACCTCACTCCCGGCGAATATGAAATCCGCGAAGGTGCATCCGACATCATCGGCCGCCTGTGCGTGATCGGAAGCAAGCTTAAGGAAGAGGAGATTGCAGCCCTCTTTGAGGTATAAGAAAGGCTAAACTATGGAAAAACCGGTATTTATCATAAACGGGTTTCTGGATGGCGGCAAAACGACGTTCATCAAGGAAACGCTTAACGACCCGCAGTTCCTTTCGAACGGAAAACTCCTGATCATTCTCTGCGAAGAGGGCGAAGAGGAGTACGACGAGGCGGCACTCGCGAAGAAGGGCGTCTCCATCATCTCCGTCGAGGAGCAGTCGCAGCTTACGGGCGAATTCCTGAACGGGCTCGAGCTTTATTACAACCCGAATATGATTCTGTTCGAAATGAACGGCATGTGGAACATGGACGAGATGATGGAGATGGACTATCCGGAGAGCTGGGTGCCCTCGCAGGTCATCTCCCTGTTCGACGGTTCCACCCTCGCCGGGTACCTCACGAATATGAAGAAAATGGTACTCGACCTTGTCCGTTATTCCGATATCGTAATTGTAAACCGCTGCGATGACAACACCGACAAGACGCTGATCCGTCGCAGCATCAAGCCCGTAAACCGTAAGGCTCAGATCATCTATGAGCGCGCCGACGGAAAGGAAACCGGCCCCGAAGAGGAGGAGCTTCCTTACGACATGACGCAGCAGTATCTTGAGATTACCGACGAGGATTACGGCATCTGGTACATGGACTGCATGGATAACCCGAAGGCATATGAAGGCAAAACCGTGCATTTCCTCGGAATGCTCTACCTCTCGCAGAAGTTTCCCGCCGGGTTCTGCGTGCCGGGACGAATGGCAATGACGTGCTGCGTGCAGGACATCGCATTTATCGGACTGATGACGAAGATTCCGACGGTTGTGGACCGGTCGCTGCTTCGAAACCGCACATGGGTTTACGTGACTGCAACCGTCAAAGTGGAGTACCAGAAAGAATACCAGGGCAAGGGACCGGTGCTTTACGCGACCAAGTTTGAGCCCGCGCCCGAGCCTGCGGAGAAGACCGTTTATTTCACCTGATAAGGGGAATTTATGAGACGATTAACACAAATGGAATTCGGAGACGTAAAGGTGCTCGGCAGGACGTCGAAGCAGAGTCCCTATGTGCTTTTTTGGACGGGCAGCCGCTATGAAATGAACGTGCGCGCGGCCAATCTGAGCGTTGTTGTTACCGCATCCTTCGGAATGCATGAGCAGTGGATTGTCGTTACCGTCGACGGCGCGCCGGTGATCCGTATGCCGCTTTCTTTCGGGGCAAATGAGATAGCAATCTTAAGAAACCGGGACCCCGAACGCGAGCACAACATCCGGATCATCAAGGAAACGCCCGTTATGCCGAATGACGGCGATCCGTATATTGAGCTGACGGAGATTCTTACCGACGGGGAGCTTCTTCCGGTTCCCGAAAGAAAGCGGAAGATTGTATTCATCGGTGATTCGATTACCTCCGGAGAGGGTGCCTGCGGCGCCGTTTCGGAGGAGGACTGGGTTTCCGAGGTGTTCTCGGCGTATGACAATTATTCGTATCTGACCTCGGAGCTTCTTAACGCGGATTATCAGGCGCTTTCCCAGAGCGGCTGGGGCGTTCTCTGCGGCTATGATAACGACCTTCGGCATAACCTTCCGGATCATTTCAAAAAGGTGTGCTCGATTGCGTATGCAGACGGCCCGGAGAGAGCCGTAAGAGGGGCGAAAGAGGATTATGACTTCGCCGCGTTCGATGCGGATGCGGTCATCATCAATCTTGCTACCAATGACGGAAACGGCCTTACTATGCCGCCGTTTACGAACCCGGTAACGGGGGAAGCATTTCAGATGAAGCCCGGTGAAGGAACGTTTCTTTCGAAGGAATGCACGGAGATGTTCTGCAGGAAGGTTGTCACATTTGTCTCGGAAATCCGCTGTGCCTACCCGAAGGCGAAAATCTTCTGGGCATACGGCATGCTCGGAAATCCGATGGAGACGGTGATCAGAACCGCGCTTACTCTGTACCGGGATGTTACGGGCGACGAAATGCCCGAATACATTGCGCTTCCTGCCGCAACCGAAGGGTCCTACGGCGCCAGATGGCATCCGGGACTTCCGTGCCATAAGCAGGCTGCACAGGTGATCTCACGTCGCCTTTCGGCGATGTTTGAATAAAAAGGAGGAGAAATTACTGTCATGGCTTTTTTACAGCTGAAAAACATCGGTAAGATTTACGTTTCCGAAGGCACCGTTGCCGTCGGTATCCGTAACGTGAATCTTTCCTTTGAGCGGGGGGAATTTGTAGCCATCACCGGCGCATCCGGTTCCGGTAAATCCACCCTTCTCAACGTCATCAGCGGAATGGACACGTATGAGGAAGGCGAGCTTCTGATCGAAGGTAAGCCCACGTCCCATTACATCCAGTCCGACTGGGAAGAGTACAGGGAAAAGTACATTTCCTTTATCTTCCAGGATTACAACATCATCGACAGCTTTACGGTTCTGCAGAATGTAGAGCTTGCTTTGATGGATATCCGTAACCCGCTTGAGCGGAAGCGCCGCGCAATCGAACTGCTTCGCCGCGTGGGTCTTGAGAGCCACCTGAAGCAGAAGGGAAGCCGTCTGTCCGGCGGCCAGAAGCAGCGCTGCGTTATTGCCCGCGCCCTCGCGAAGGACAGCCCGATCATCCTTGCCGACGAGCCGACCGGTAACCTGGACGCGCAGTCTTCGAAGGAAATCGTCGAACTTCTGAAGGAAGTATCGAAGGACAAGCTTCTGATCGTCGTAACGCACAACTACGATGAAGTGAAGGACCACGCGAGCAGACACATCCGTGTGTTCGACGGAGCCATCGAGTCGGATGACCGTTCGCTTCCGGAATCGGCGGAGCCCATTATGAATCAGGGCCACGAGGAAGTGAAGGAGCAGCCCAATGACCGTGTGTATGACCTTCGAAGCGGCATCCGTCTCGGCTGGGCATCGTTCCTTGCGAAGCCGAAGCTTACTGTGTTCATCTGCTTTATCCTGATGATCGGCGTTTTAGGGTCGGCGTTTATTACCGGGGCCCTTGAGGATGCCTTTGCCATGTTCGGCAAGTTCTACATGTTCCAGCCCGCAAAGGGACGCGTTATCGTCTCGAACCATGAGGCGAAGGAATTCACCGATGCGGACCTTGAAAAGCTGGTGGAGGAGTACGGCGCGAAATCCTACTTCCGTTATGACGCGATTCTGGATACCGCGGCGGTTAAGGAGGAGAGCATCGAGTTTACCGTAAAACGGTTTACGAAGACGAGAGCGGAATTCCCGACGCTTAACTTCGGCGCGACCACGAAGCAGTACGGCAAGCCGTCCGTCGGCCGTTATCCGGAGGATGACGACGAAGTCCTTCTGTATGTACCGCTCGGCTGTAAGAATTATTACGGCTCGGATTCGATATCGACCAAAGCAAACGACATACATATCAATACGTTTCATTATGATGTTGTCGGCGTCAAATACTATATCGACAACACCAAGCAGCCGATGATCGTCATGACCGATGCCGCTTATAAGAAGCTTTCCGAGCATGTTTCGAAGAACTGGAAGAAGTTCCGTGACCTCGGACGTGATTCCAATTCCTATACGGTGCTTTTCAACACGATGATAAACATGATGGGCAGCAATGATAACATTTACAATCAGGCGTCCCTGTTCTTCTCATCGGAGGCGAAAGCGAAGAAAGCGGCCGCCAAGCTCCGTGAGAACGGCTACCTTGCGGCAACCTCGAAGGCAACCTACAGCCCGGACATTTTCGCACTGATCATGCGTGCCGTTGCCGGCGGCTTCAGTTTTATCATCTGGATCATCGCCATTGTATTTTTGATCTTCTTCGTGAATCTCTGCACGCACAGGTCTCTTGATGTGATAAAGAGTGACCTGACGATATTCCGCTCCATGGGCATTTCGGTGCGGGTGATTAAAATCAGCATGTTCTATCGGATGTATATCTCGATCCTTCCGGGGCTTTTGCTTACGTTGATTACTTTTACACTGATTTACATCTCTCCGAACTATAACAGCATGATCCGCTTCCTGCACTGGTATGAGTATCTCTTCATCATCCTCGGAATCGTTGTGATCACGACGCTTGTAACGAGAAAGCAGATTCACCGTCTCTTCGAAGACAGCGTAAAGAAGACGCTGAAGGGAGGTGCGGAAGCATGATCAGACTTGACAGAATTCAGAAATACTTTAACAAGGGAAAATCCAACGAGATTCATGTTATCAATGATGTAACGCTTGATTTTCCGGACCACGGCATGGTGGCAATCTTCGGCCGGAGCGGCTGCGGAAAGACAACCATGTTAAATGTTATCGGCGGTCTCGATAAGGTGCAGAAGGGTTCCGTGTTCATCGAGGGACAGAAGATGAGCGCCAACCAGGATGAACTGCGCAACCAGTACATCGGCTATATCTTCCAGAACTATTGCTTAAACGGCAACGAAAGCTGCTTTGATAATGTTGCAATGTCCCTCCGCCTGTGCGGAATGACCGACGAAGAGGAAATCTCGAAGCGCGTTCATGCAGCGCTTTCCGCAGTCGGCATGGATACGTTCTACAAGCGGGTTCCGAACTCGCTTTCCGGAGGCCAGCAGCAGCGTATTGCCATCGCCCGCGCATTGGTGAAGAATCCGCCGATTATTCTCGCGGATGAACCGACCGGTAATCTCGATGAAGCCAATACGGTTGTCATCATGGACATCTTAAAGCAGTTGTCGAAAACGCGTCTCGTGCTTTTGGTAACGCATGAGGAAAACCTCGTCGATTATTACTGTGATTCCGTGATTGAGCTTTCCGACGGAAGGGTTGTCGGATTCAGGAACAATGAGGAAAACAACGGCTACATTGCAAAAGACAAGAATACGATTTATCTCGGCGAATATGCCCGTCAGGATTTCGACAATGAAGCGGTGCACATGTCATATTACGGCGAACTTCCCGAGAACCCCGTCCGGGTGCGCATGATTAACCGAAACGGCGTGCTTTACATGAAGGTGGAAACGTCCGGCGTGCATGTGCTTGACGAGACCAGTGAGGTGCATCTTGTCAAAGGACGTTTCGAAGAACAGCGGAAAGCCGCCGAAGAAGGGGAAAAGATTGACTTAAGCGCACTGACCGCTTTTCAGGGAAGTCATTACGGAAAGCTTTTCTCGTTTAAGGACGGTGTTAAATCCGGCATTTCGATGATTTCGACGATGAAGAAGCGGAAGAAGATGGCCAAGAGGCTAAGAAGAGTCATGGCATTTTTCGCTATAGTACTTGTATTCGTTGTTGCGCGGTTCGGTGTCGGAATCAAGGAATACATTGAGGCAAAGAACAACTACAATCAGGATGTCGTGATGGTATATCTCGATGTTGACGACGGCAGTTCGTTAGCCGTTGAGAAGCTGTTCGAGGCGGAGAAAGATCCGGATAGCGGAATAAAACGGGTTGTCGTAGATGCCTTCTATTCCTTCTCGGACGGAATGGCCAATTTCGATTTCGTTCCGGGAGCATTCGAGACCTACAGCAAAGGAATGCTTTCCTTTATCTCGAATGACAGCGACAGCTTTAAGGCAGCGGTGCTTCCCGAGTCTGACCGTCCGCAGGTAATGGCTCTTGCGGGAAGCGCGAAGACCGAAGACACTTATGAGATTCTGATCACGAGGAACTGTGCGGATAAGCTTCTTAAAAACCCCACGTTTTCCTTCATCAAATCGTATGAAGATCTGATCGGCATGTATTGTGACAGCAGTCTTCTGGCTGCGAAGGCAAATTACACGCGGCTGTTCCAAAAGGCAACGAATCAGACTGTAACAAAGAAGAAAGAATATATATATGATCCGGATCTGGATATGTATTATTCGTATAATGCTGAAACGGATAACTACGAATATGTTGACGAGCTTCCGGAAGATGCCGATACGATGAAATACTATTTCCGGATTGCCGGCATTCTGGATTCGAATGAGGTTGTTGTTTATCTGAACGATGACATGTTCGTGCAGTCCACACTTGCGGTTAGTCTTCCGACCTCCGAGATGCGCAAGTATTACCGTAACGCAATCGTGTTCTCCGATCAGCCTGAGCGGACGGCTCGGTATCTGAAGAACAAGAATTTCTATGCGACGCCGGTGCTCGAGGAAATCCGGCAGGATCTTGACAACGCGAAGAGCGAGATGTTCGGATACCTTACCACGATGGCCGTGCTGCTTTCGGTGCTTTGCCTGTGCATGTATTTCATTATGCGTTCCATTTACATGAACCGCATGAAGGAGATAGGTACATACCGCGCCATCGGCGTTTCCAGACGGAATCTGATGTTCCGCTCGTTCGTGGAAACCGGTGTGATGACGACGCTTTCCGCATTCATCGGATATCTGCTGACCACAGGATTCTTGTTCTACCTGAGGAAGTTTTCGGCGAAGACGGAAGAGCTGTTCTATTTCCCGTGGTGGCTCGCGCTTATCGTGCTTGTGCTGATTTATGTAATCTGTCTGTTCACCGGAACTCTTTCCGTACGAAACGTGCTTCGAAAAACTCCGGCGGAGATCATGGCAAAATACGACATCTGAGAATTCTCGGAAGAGGCTGTTGCACAAAGCGGCAGCCTCTTTTTTCGGAAAATGTGATATTTCATTATTGACATATGAGTTTTTCTGGTGTATAGTAATGACAGTAGTTTTTTACTACCATAATACGGAAGAGGATTCGGCAGGTAATAATCTAAGAAACGGAGGCAAGACCATGGCAGAGAAGCGAAACGCAGACGGACTGAATGAAGCGGAATTTCTTGCCGCATACAGTCCCGGGGATTATGAACGTCCGTCCGTTACCGTGGATGTGCTTCTGCTTCGGATGAAGAAGGATCTGTCGTGCCTGCAGACGCTTTTGATAAGACGGCGGAATCATCCGTACATCGGATGCTGGGCGCTTCCGGGCGGATTTATCGAAATGAATGAGTCGGCTTACGAGTCAGCCTGCAGGGAGCTTAAGGAAGAGACCGGTATCGACGGCATCTATCTCGAGCAGCTTTACACGATGAATCAGCCGGACCGCGATCCGAGAATGCGGGTGATCGATATCGCTTATACGGGACTGATTCCTTATGACGAGCAGAAGGAAGCGGAAGCGGGAGACGACGCCGAGGACGCAGGGTGGTTTGATATCACATTTTCCGATAAGAAGATAAGCCTCGACGGCGCGGAAAGGGATGTTCACATCGAGTATTCCCTTACCGAGAAGTCCTTCCGAAACGGCAACATCGTTGTTCGGAACTACGTGCCGAAGCCGGTCAGCGAGGAACGGCTCGCCTTCGATCATTCCGAGATTGTTCTTGAGGGGCTTACGAAGCTTCGGAATAAGGTGCTTCTTTCGGATTGCGCCTTCAATCTGGTTCCGAAGGAGTTCACGCTTCCGGATCTGCAGAAGGTGTACGAGATTATCCTCGGAACGGACCTTTACAAAGCAAATTTCCGCGATAAGATGGCCAGTAAGATCGAGGCACTGCATTATGTGGCGAAGCCGATATCCGGCAATCGTGTCGCGAACGTATACCGATACAAAGAATCATAGGAGGGGAAAGCCATGAAAGAATTACTTGTAGTTGTTGACATGCAGAAGGATTTTGTGGACGGCGCGCTTGCAAATCCGAACGCGCAGGCGATTGTTCCGGCCGTTACGGAGTTTGTGAAGAACTGGAAGGACGACATCGTCTTTACGAGAGATACGCACGAAGCGGATTATATGGATACCCTTGAAGGGAAGAAGCTTCCGGTGCCGCACTGCATTAAGGGAACGGACGGCTGGGAAGTGATTGACGAGCTGAAGCCTTATGTGAAGAAAGTAATCGACAAGCCGGTATTCGGATCGACCGAGCTCGGCGAATTCGTTCAAAAGGGCGGCTACGATGAGGTTACTTTGATCGGCGTCTGCACCGGCATCTGCGTTATCAGCAATGCGGTGATCGTACGTGCCGCAAGCCCCGAGACCAATGTGAAGGTGATTGCGAACCTTTGCGCATGCCTTACCGCGGAGACGCATCAGACCGCGCTCGACGCGATGAAGACGTTCCAGGTGGATGTTATCTGATTTGTGTGGCATTTGCCGCAAATGCTATAAATAACTTTTGAGAAAAAACCGATTTTGGAGGATATCAAAATGAAACTCAAGCAGATTGTGAATTCCCTTTTGGAGACCGACCTTTACAAGTTTTCGATGGGGCAGGCCATCTATCACCAGTTCAGCGATTATAAGACAACGTGGACGTTTAAGTGCCGGAATACGGATGTGCATTTTACGGATGAGATGGTGCAGGAGATTAAGGAGCAGATTCAGGCGTATTGCGGACTTCGTTTTACCGAGGAGGAGCTCGAGTACCTGCACAATATCCGCTGGCTGAAAGGCTCTTATGTAGATTTCCTGAGACTTTGGGAGCCCCGTTATCTGGATTTTGATATCACTACCGATGCGGAATGCGGCCTTGCGATCGAGACCCGAGGAACCTGGCTGAACACTTCGATGTATGAGATTCCGACGCTTGCGATCGTGAACGAAGTTTACTTCCGTATGCAGTACGATTACGAAAGACTGATGAAGAGCTTTGAGGAGCGTCTCGACGCGAAGGCGGAGGGCGTTGCTTCCGGCCGGTTCATTCTCGGAAACTACTCCGAATTCGGTCTTCGCCGCCGTCTGTCCGCAGACGCGCAGGAGATGGCTGTTCGGAAGCTTGCCGCGGTGAAATCCGATAAATCCCATTTCGTCGGCACTTCGAACGTATATCTCGCGAAGAAATACAACCTTATGCCTGTTGGAACCATGGCTCACGAGTGGATCATGTGCGTCGGCCAGGGAAATCACCGTCACAATCCTGCATACTCCAACCATTACGCGCTTGATGCATGGGTAAAGGAATACGGCGTATTGAACGGAACCGCGCTCACGGATGCCATTACCACCGACTGCTTCCTTCGGGATTTCAACCTGACCTACGCGACACTTTTCAGCGGCGTTCGTCATGACAGCGGTGATCCGTACGAGTGGGGCGACAAGATGCTTGAGCATTACAGGAAGCTCGGCATCGACGGCTCCCAGAAGACCCTTCTCTTCAGCGACAGCCTTGACTTTGAGCGCGCCGACAAATTGTACCGCTACTTTGCAGGCCGCGCGAAGGTTGCCTTCGGAATCGGTACCTACATCTCCAATGACACGGAAGTAGCGCCTCTTAATATCGTCATGAAAACCACTGCCTGCAACGGCAACGACGTGGCGAAGATTTCCGACGTGGCCGGCAAGGGGCTCTGCAAGAATCCGGAATATGTCGATTATCTGCAGCGTAGTATCAACTGGCGTATGACGCACGAGAGCAAGCCGATTACCGACTGGGAGGTTCCCGGGAAGGAGTAAGCAGAATCCGGTCGGTGTGCGCCGTAGTATATGTAGAATAGAGTAGCAGCCTGCCTAAGCAGGAGAACGCATCAGGAGCTGAATCCTTCTGCGTCCTCCTACTTGGCGCGGCTGCTATTTTGGTTATTTCGGCGCACACCTCTTATCCTGTTTCCATACAACTTGAAAATCGATATTCGGTACGCCGGACCGGAGTCATAAAATGGATGGGATTCTCTGCCGGATGAATGTAATATCACATTTTCCGGGCGGTTTTTTTATGTTAGAATCGAGGTGACCGAATGGGTTTACAATGTATTTCGGAGAAAGGATGGGGAAAGCATATGAAGAATGAAAAGGATACTTACCGGCTTTTGAACGGCGTGGAGATTCCGTGCATCGGATTCGGAACCTGGCAGACGCCGGACGGCGATGTGGCGGTGAACTCCGTTAAATGCGCGATTCAGGCGGGATACCGTCATATCGACACCGCGCAGGCATACGGAAATGAGGAGGGTGTCGGCGAGGGAATCCGGCAGTCCGGAATCGCCCGTGAAGAGCTCTTCGTCACGACCAAGCTTTGGAATAACAATCACTCCTATGACCTGACGATGCGGACCTTTGAGGAATCGCTTCGTAAGCTCGGGCTCAGTTATGTGGATCTCTTTCTGATTCACTGGCCGAATCCGGCGATGTACCGGAGCCGCTGGGAACAGGCCAACGCGGAATCCTGGAAGGCAATGGAAGAGCTTTACAAGGCAGGTAAAATCCGCGCAATCGGTATCAGCAATTTCAGAAAGCATCATATTGAAGCGCTTCTGAAGACCGCGGAAATCAAGCCGATGGTTAACCAGATACGGCTTTGTCCCGGTGAGACGCAGGATGAACTTGTGGAATACTGCAAATCTCAGGGTATGGTTTTAGAGGCTTACAGCCCGCTCGGAAACGGAAAGATTTTCGATGTTCCGGAGATGAAAGCGCTTGCGGATAAGTACGGTAAGAGCATTGCGCAGATCTGTATCCGTTGGGGACTGCAGCAGGGTTACCTGCCGCTTCCGAAGTCCGTTACGCCGTCTAGGATTGCGGACAATCTGAAGGTGTTTGATTTTGCGCTTTCTGACGAGGACGTACAGCTTATTGCAAACCTCAAGGGCTGCGTCGGACTTTCCGGCGACCCGGATAAGAAGCCTTTCTGACGGAGGAATTCAGGATGATTAAAGGAATTGCCCATGCGGCATTTAACGTAAAAGATATGGATACGACCGTTGCGTTCTATGAGAATACGCTCGGTTTTAAGAAGGCCTTCGATATTCCGAGGCCGGAGAACGGAGAACCGTGGATTGTCTATATGTACGGCGGTGGGGGACAGTTTATCGAACTGTTCTACGGCGCAACCAAGGACAACCCGTACAAGGATGAAAACATCGGATTCTTTCACTTCTGCGTAGCGGTAGATGACATCCATGAAATCTGGGACCGCATTGTAAAGACCGGCGCGCCGCAGGACGATGCGCCGAAGCAGGGCGCCGATTTCAACTGGCAGTGCTGGACGCACGATCCGGACGGCATCAAAATCGAACTGATGCAGCTTGACGCGAAAAGCCCCCAGATGCAGTTTATCAAGGCGCTTGATAACTGATTTCAGGTCCGGCGTACTATTAATATCCGACAATAACAAAGCGGCCTGCCTGCGTATAGGGCACGAACCGGGAACTAAATCCCTCTCGTCCCTACACGTGGCGCGGCCGCTAACTGGTCATTCCGGGAACACGGCGCACACCGAAAACATTCGGTTTACATACTCTCGAGTCTCTCGCGGATTGCCTTGATAAAGTCAAGGGAGTTCACCGGCGTGCTCTTATAGCCCTCACTTACGAGACCGGACAGGTCCTTGGTCATGATGCCGTCGTCGAGCGTCTTGATTACGGCTGCTTCAAGCTTGTCGGCAAATGCCACAAGGTCGTTAAGGCCGTCCTTCTCGCCGCGCTTACGAAGAGCGCCTGACCATGCGAAGATGGTTGCTACCGGGTTCGTGGAGGTTTCCTCGCCCTTTAAGTAGCGGTAGTAGTGACGCGTTACGGTGCCGTGCGCGGCTTCGTACTCGTAGTTGCCGTCGGGGCTTACGAGAACGCTGGTCATCATGGCAAGGGAACCGAAGGCGGTGGATACCATATCGCTCATAACGTCGCCGTCGTAGTTCTTGCACGCCCAGATGAAACCGCCCTTAGAACGGATCACGCGGGCCACGGCGTCATCGATCAGGGTGTAGAAGTAGGTGATGCCGGCAGCCTCAAAACGCTCCTTATAATCGTTATCGTAAATCTCCTGGAAGATATCCTTGAAGCGGTGATCATACTTCTTGCTGATCGTGTCCTTCGTGGAGAACCAGAGGTCCTGCTTTACGGAAAGCGCATACTCAAAGCAGCTTCTCGCAAAGGACTCTATGGAAGTGTCCTTGTTGTACATGCCCTGCAGAACGCCGGGGCACTCGAAATCATAAACGGTCTCGCGAAGCTCGGTTCCGTCCTCGCCGGTGAAGAGAAGCTCAGCCTTACCGGGGCAGGGGATGCGGAACTCGGTGTTTTTGTAAACATCGCCGTAAGCGTGACGGGCAATCGTGATTGGCTTCTCCCAGCTGCGTACATTGGGCTTGATCGAATCAATCATGATCGGCGCGCGGAACACGGTACCGTCGAGAATGGAACGGATGGTCCCGTTCGGGCTTTTCCACATCTCACTGAGGTTGTACTCGGTAACGCGCTGTGCGTTCGGGGTAATCGTTGCACATTTGACGGCAACGCCGTATTTCTTCGCGGCATAGCTCGCGTCAAGCGTAACCTGATCCTTCGTGCGCTCACGCTCCGGAAGACCGAGGTCATAATACTCCGCCTTAAGATCAACGAAAGGAAGAATCAGCTCGTCCTTGATCATCTTCCAGAGGATGCGGGTCATTTCGTCGCCGTCCATCTCCACGAGGGGAGTGGTCATCTGAATCTTAGCCATATAAAACTCCTTTTTCTTCGGAAAATGTGATTACTTACTCTGCTCAGCGTAGTAGTTAATCAGGCAGCCGTCGAGGATGATCGTCTTCTCATCGGGGGTAAGTCCCTTGATGTTAAGCGTGATATCGTCAATCGAACCGTCCTTCTTAAGAACCTTCGCGGCAAATGTTTCGTTTCCGTTCCTGATTCCCTCGCGTACGTTCGGAATGAATACGCAGTCGCCTTCCTCATACGGGAAGTCCGCGCCCTCGGGAAGGGTGAACGGAAGAATGCCCCAGTTGATGCAGTTGCTGCGGTAACGCTTGGTAGCGTATTCGTAGCAGATATTCGCGTAGCCGCCGAGCACCTTCTGGCAGGATGCTGCCTGCTCACGGGCGGAGCCGTCGCCGGGACGGTTCGCGAAAACGCAGGAACCGTACTGGGTGTTCCTAAGAAGCTCCTCTGCATTGCCGAAGCGGGAGAGGATGCTTACCAGCTCTTCGGGAGCCTTGCCGTCTCTACGCTCAAGGTCAAGCGCGTGAATCGCTTTGCTGCGTCCCACATACTCGGGAACACGGCGGGAAAGAGCAAACTCGGAAAGCCGGAGAGGATTCGAACGGTAAGAGCTTGTCTCGCCGGAAGGAATCAGCTCGTCGGTGGTCGTAACCGGATCGCGGATTACGGCAGCAAGCTTCACGAGCATGTTGTCCGTAAGCGCCTCCATCTTCGGCCAGTCGGTGATGTTCGGTCCGAGGATCAGCTCGGCATTGGGGTCTGCTTTGCCGTAACCGTAGTAGAGACGGTTCTCGTAAACGGTCTTATCGAAATGGTACGGATGATTCGGTACCTCATATTCAATATCGGTGGCTGCGGTGATCACGCCGCCGTTCAAAGCGGTAGCGGCAATGCTTCTTGCATCCATCAGAGCCACGCCGCAGATCTGGCCCTCACCGGGCTTGCTGCCTTCGCGGTTCGGGAAGTTCCGGGTTGTATGACGAAGCGACAAGCCGTCGTTCGCGGGTACGTCGCCTGCGCCGAAGCAGGGACCGCAGAAGCTCGGCTTAATTACTGCGCCGGCCTTCAACAGTTCGCTCGTAGCGCCTACCTTCGTAAGCTCAAGGCTTACCGGAACGCTTGTCGGATATACGTTCAGCGAGAAGTAGCCGTTTCCGCAGCTCTTATCCTTAAGAATCGCGGCAGCCTCGTCGATGTTATCGAAAAGTCCGCCCGCGCAGCCTGCGATAACGCCCTGGTCTGCATAAACCTTGCCGTCACGGACCTTATTCGTCAAATGGTACGAAATCCCCTTGAACTTCGCTGCAGCTTCCTTCTCGACGCTTTTGAGAATCTCCTTCGCATTTGCCGTAAATTCATGAATCGTATAGGCATTTGAAGGATGGAACGGAAGCGCGATCATGGATTCCGCCTTCGAAAGGTCAACGGTGATCAGGCGGTCATAGTAAGCGCCGTCGGCGGGTGCAAGCTTCTTGTAGCACTCTGCGCGGCCGTGGGTCTTATAGAAGCCTTCGGTAATCTCATCGGTTTCCCAGATGGAACTGAGGCACGTGGTTTCGGTGGTCATAACGTCGATGCCGTTACGGAAATCAATCGGAAGGTTCTTAACGCCGGGACCGACAAATTCGAGCACGCGGTTCTTTACGAAACCGCTCGCAAATGTTGCCTTAACAAGCGAAAGGGCAATGTCATGCGGACCGATACCGCGCTTCGGCTTACCGGTCATATATACGAGAACAACCTCGGGCATATCAAGGTCCCAGGTGTTCTTAAGAAGCTGCTTTACAAGCTCAGGGCCGCCTTCGCCGACGCCCATCGTGCCGAGCGCGCCGTAACGGGTATGGGAATCGGAGCCGAGGATCATATTGCCGCATGCGGAAAGCTCCTCACGGGCGTAGGAGTGAATGACGCTCTGGTTCGCGGGAACATAGATGCCGCCGAATTTCTTCGCTGCGGAAAGACCGAATACATGGTCATCCTCATTGATGGTGCCGCCTACCGCGCAAAGGGAATTGTGGCAGTTGGTCATCGCGTAGGGGAGCGGGAATTCCTTAAGTCCGCTGGCGCGAGCCGTCTGAATAATGCCGACATAGGTGATATCGTGGCTCACCATGGCGTCAAATCTTATCTTTAATTTATCCGGGTTACCGGAGGTGTTATGCCCGTTAAGAATCGACCAGGCAATCGTTTTCTTTCTGGCCTCTTTCGTATCTTCGCCGCCTGCCGCAACCGGCACGCCGCCCCGATAGAATACGCCGCTTTCCTGCAATGTGATCATGAAAGGTCCTCCCTTTACTTCCTGCTTTTTTACATACAGAATTCATTATAGAAAATCCCCGTCCCGATGTCAACCGGAAACGGCCTCCGCGGGTGCTCAAATATTAGAAAATAATGACGCTTTTTTATTCAATATTCACAGTTTTTCAAATTACGGAAAAAAGCAAATGACAAAGCTCAAAAAGTATGATATAGTCTATTTGTATATAGGAAAATACAAAATGTTGTAGTTTCACCATTTGTTGAGATTACGGCACAAAGAGGAGTAGCCATGGGTTTAAATTCGGTTGTAAATCATTGCGTTATGCCGAAAGACATGTATGTCGCGAAGATGTGGAAAGCAGAGAATGTTTTCGCCGGGAACAGCACCTATGATATCGTTGTGTCTCCCGCATCCAAGAAGAACGGAGCAATCCAGTTCCATCTTGCGGCATTAAAGGACGGCAATGTCCTGACCTTTGAAGATTTAAACAAGACGCTTTTCGAAATTACCGTCAAGAAGTATTTTGACGAACTGAACGACCGCCTTGCCACCGCAATGGGCGGACATATCCGCTGGGTACATACCGGAAACCATGACATTTATGTTTCCTACGGCGGAACGGAGCAGTGGGACGAGAATGAGTCTTTGAAGAAGACTCCGCTCCGTATCATCCTTATGGTTAAGAATGTGGACAAACTGTCCGATCAGGAAGAGATTACGCTTCGTAAGATCTTAAAGGGCGAGCTTCTTGAGTGGATGGATTCCGTAATTCAGGACCGTCCGGCTATCGAGAAGACGAAAGAGGATTACGAAAACGACCTTGTCCGTATTATGGATACGACGATGCTTCCGCATAACACGGATGTTTTCAATCCGGTTCCGATCATCACCCTGGTTGCGATAATCTTTGCAATCCTCGGCGTATTCAAGTCGAGCCTCCTGCTGTTCCAGGTGGGTTCCCTCGTTATGAGCGCCTACGCGGCATACCGTTCCTATCAGAAGGAGCTCAAAGAGTATACGATTGTGAATGTAGTTGTGTGCCTGGTTTCCCTTTATTTCATCTATTACGGATACGTCAATGCGTAACGGAAGGCATCCGGCATGGCGAAGTCCGCAAATCAAAAACTGAAACTTTTATATCTGTTGCGGATTCTGTGGGAAGAAACCGATGATGACCACGGTCTTGGCATGGAAGACATCATAAAGAAGCTTGCCGCCTACGGCATTGAAGCGGAGCGGAAGAGTCTTTATGATGATTTTCTTATGCTTGAGGATTTCGGCATGGAAGTGCTGAAGCAAAAGGCCGGAAGGACGACGCTTTATTCCCTCGGAACCCGCGATTTTTCGGTCGGGGAGCTGAAACTGCTTGCGGATGCGGTTCAGTCTTCCCGTTTTCTTACGAAGAAGCGTTCCGAAGAACTTGTTAAGAAGCTGAAGAATCTCGTGAGCCGTCACGAGGCGTCGCTTCTTGACCGGCAGCTGCAGGTGACCGGAAGCGTGAAGATGATCAACGAAAGCATCTTCATCGGCATCGACCGGATTTACGCGGCAATTGCGCAGGGAAAGCAGATCTCGTTTCAATATATGGAATGGGACGAGCACCGAAACCTTGTGCTTCGAAAAGACGGCGACAAATCCCACATCAGCCCCTGGGCACTTGTATGGGACAATGAGTTTTATTATCTGGTAGCCTTCGACCCGGCGCGGGATTCACTTCGGCATTACCGCGTCGACAAGATGAAGCAGATTGAAATCGAAGACGGTCAGAGAGAAGGCTATGAATTATTCAAAAAAGCAGGCACCCGCGCCTACGCGGAACAGCGGTTTTCCATGTATGAGGGCGTGAAGGAGGTGGTTACCGTCGAGTGCGACCGCGCCTCGTTCGGACCGTTTTTTGACCGGTTCGGCGAGCAGGAGCTGTCCATTCGAAAAGCGGGAGACCGGTTCCGGCTACGCTTCCACGTGGCGGTGACCGATATCTTCCTCGGGTGGATTGCAGGACTTGGTGAAGGAGTAAGAATTGTGGAACCACAGGCAGTATGCGATAAGATGACGGAGTTCTCCGAAGGACTTCTTAAAAGACATGCAGGCGGTCCGGTGAAGGCGGTCATCTTTGACCTCGGAATGGTTTTGGTGGATTTCCGGTACCGCGCCTATATGGAGGAAATCGGATTTGACGAAGATGCTATAGCATTTTTTGCAGACAATATTGTTCTGTCGCCGCTTTGGTGCCGGCTGGACCGCGGCGAGCTTAGCATGAAGGAGATTACGGAAATCCTTAAAGAACGTTACCCGCAGTACCGTAACGAAATCGAAGTTTTCTTTACGAATATCCGTGGAATCGTGATTCCGTTCCCGGAGTCGTACGGCTACATCAAGCGCCTGAAGGATATGGGGTATCAGGTCTATATCCTTTCGAATTACCCGGATGAGCTTTATGAGATGCAGTATGAATCGTGGGATTTTCTCCCGCTTGCGGACGGTGCCGTGATTTCCGCAAAAGAAAAGCTTGCAAAGCCGGAAGAGGCGTTTTACAAGCTTTTGTTGAACCGTTATGGGCTGTCGCCGGAGGAATGTATCTTCCTTGACGACCGCGAGGACAATGTTACCGCGGCGCGTTCCTTAGGCATCCGTTCCATCCTCGTAAACCATCGTGAAGAAGCCTTCCGGACGCTTTTCGAGCAGCTTGCTGTCTGCGGGTAGCAGCGTAAATCCGCAGGCCCTCGCGAGCGAAACCGACGGCTTGTTTCGTTTATCAATGATCGCAAGGACCGGCATCCCCGAAAGCCTCGGGCGCAATCTTTCGACAAATGCCATGACGGCTTTCGTTCCGAGTCCCTTTCCCCGGTACTCCGGAAGAATATAGTACGAAAGGTTGTAAGCCTTATCGGTGAGTTCGGAAAGTTCTAAGGAAACCTGGCCGATGAGTTTATCCGAATCGTATTCCGTAAAGAAGAGCACGGAAAGAATCCGGTTCATGCGGCTTAATTCCATATCATTATCATAGCGTTTCATCAGGTCGGAATCCGACAGATTCCGAAGGCTGTCAGGAAGCAGATACGGCTCCTCAAGCTGCCTCGTATAGAACGCCTTATAATCGTCAAAGCCCGGTCGGTAGAAGTCGAAACGGTCGGCCGGGAACATATAATGTCTTGTTTTCGTGACATAATCGACAATATCCGCAAGGTCTTCGGGGTAAAGTTCCCCGATGTCTGTGAGAATTTCCTTTGCCGGAAGCCGGATTCCGTCGTGTTCGTATCCGATAACGAACCCGCCGGCATTGCTCCAGTCGGTAAGCCGCGTTGAAATATCACTGATAAGAACCGCGCCGGGAGCGGGAATACCCTCCGAGGGAGCCGGAAGAATAAGGATCTCGCCGTCCAGAATTTGTTCGCGGAACAGATTTACCTCTTCGGAATCGGTTACGGCATCGCTGAATTGTTCGTATACGGTCAGCATACAGCACTCCTGATTGCATATTCACCCGCCTTGCGGGCACCTTACATTTAAGCACAGTTTCCGTCTTATGACAAGCGGAGAAAGGACGAAAATGGAAATTGAACGGAAATTCCTTCTGTCGGCTCTTCCGGAGGATTTTGACAGCTATGACAGCTGGGAAATGGAACAGGGATACCTGCTTACGAAGGGCTGCACGCTTCGCATCCGAAAGGCCGGTGATACCTGTTTTCTTACGCTCAAGAGGAAGGATCCCGAGGTAGTCCCGGGCATCGCCATCGTGAACGAGGAGTTCGAAACGGAAATCCCGGAAGCCTCCTATGAGGCGCTAAAGCAGCTTGTTAGAGGAGGTTTTATACAAAAGACTCGAACCCGCATTCCGTACCTTGAGCATGTGATTGAGGTGGATGTATTCCACGGAGCTTTAGAAGGTTTGGTATTTGCCGAAATTGAATATGAAGATCAGGAGGATGTGCTGAAGCTGCCGCTTCCGACCTGGTTTTCGAAGGACGTATCTAAGGATAAACGGTTCCGGAACACGGCGTTACTTCGCATGGAGCCGGAAGAAATTGAAGACTTTTTAAAGGAAATCGGGGAATTTGCCCTCGTCCTATAACACAATTTAAGATGAATTACAAGTACCGAGTTTTACACCCCCTGTAAGACTCGGTACTTGACTGTTCGGAAAGTATTTTCCTAAAATGAGACACACAAAATCCTTAGGAGGTGTTTGGGGACATGATGATTTCATTTTGGTCACCGGTGAAGGATGAACTTGTGAGCGGCATTGCGGTGCTGATGGCGACGGCAGGATGTAAGGAATTCTCCTGTAAGGTGGTTCTAACGGATAACTATGTCGGCCGGGGAAACATCGGAAGCTGTCTGTTCGGAGAAGCCTATAACCGGTTCCGCAAAGATTACGACCGCGCCAGGTCGGAGTGTTACGAACGGGGTGATTCCTTTATCCGGTTCCTTCGAAAGGAGACCGGTAAGGCAATCGGTTACGGGCGTACGCTTGAGATCCTATCGGAGCAGCTGTACTTTCTGCCGTTAAATCAAAGCCTCAGAAGCGATATCTACGAATACGGCTTTGACCGGGAGTTTCCGGATATCCTTGATTTCTGCGAAGCCCGGTTCGATTTCCTGCTTCTGAACACGGAAAGCAGAGGCAATCTCAGTACGAAAACGATCCTGAACTGCGCGGACCAGGTGGTGATTCTGCTTCCGACGGCGGAGTGGATGGTGGACATTCTGATGGAGGAGTACGCTTCGGTACTTCAGCACGCGGTAATTGTCTTTCACGGACAGCCGGATTCCGGCTTCCTTCGGCGCATGAAACGAAAGTATTCCGCTTTTCGCAATAAGATGCTGTATCTGCCGGTTACGGAGGAAGCGAAGGAAGCCATTCGGGAAGGTAAGATTGTCGAATACTATGAGAGAGTCTCGGAGAAATGCCGG